>WNFI01237030.1_pt1 | contig 53635 bp, 56 predicted proteins | sample 5400471 | NCBI WGS metagenome assembly WNFI01 (sample SAMN13153348, study PRJNA577476) | soil metagenome | isolation source: 100 cm saprolite on Douglas fir-dominated hillslope | place: USA:California | collected 2013-09-17
CGGCCTGCGCGCTTCCACCGGGAAGATCGCCCGGCGCGCAGCGGTGGTGTTGATCGTCCGGATCGCGGGCCGCGCAAGGATTTCCGTCCCCGCGAGGGTCGCGGCGACAAGCGGCCCTATACGCCGCGGAGCGCGGATGCTCTTGCCAGTCGCTGCGCTGCGGACGATCTTCACGTGGGCGATCGAAACGCGGACGGTCGCTACGCGCTTCGCGCGGACGGTCGAATTTCGGACGGTCCTCGCGCGGTCGCGAAAAGCGCGGACGCTCCTCGCCGCCCCGATCGTCGCGTGGCTTGTCATAGCGAGGCTTGTCATAGCGCGGCTTGTCGAAGCGCGGCTTGTCAAAATTGCGCGCGCCATCGCGGGACGGGCGGGAATTGCGGCCGGCGTGATCCGGCGCGCCGGCGTCGCGCTTCTGCCATAGCTTGGATTCGCCGCGATCCTGATGGCGATCCTGGCCGCGATCCGGACGGCTGCCGAAATCCTTGCGCGGGCTGCGATCCGGCGCGCCGCGGGAAAATCTTTTGTCGCCGCCGAATTTCTTGGGGCCCCCGCCATAGGGACGATCCCCTTGGGGACTGTCGCCCCTGGGACTGTCGCCCCTGGGGCGATCCCCGCGCGGCGTGTATGGCTTCTTGTCGCCGAATTTCTTCTCGGAGAACCGCGCGGCCGGGCGCGCATCGCCGCGATCGCCACGCGGTCCATCGCTCCGCGGCGTATAGGGCCGCTTGTCGCCGCCACCCTCGCGGGGACGGAAATCCTTGCGCGGCCCGCGATCCGGACGATCAACACCACCGCTGCGCGCCGGGCGATCTTCCCGGTGGAAGCGCGCAGGCCGCGAATTTCTTCTCCGGCCCGCGCGCCGCGCCGGAGCGGCCCTTGCCGCCGGCAGGTCCTTCACGCCGGCCGCGCGGAGGGGCGTTGTTTTTATCGTGGTCGCGGGGCATGAAAGGTCTCACTGGCGCTTTAAGCGAAATTGCGGTTGAGCGGCGCGGAGTAGGGTTCGCAAATCGACAATGCGCGCTCATTGACTGGGCGCATTCTCACGCAAAACCGGTATCCACTTTTGCTGAATGGGCTTCTCCTAGCAGAGTTTCCCCCAAAGCGCGATCAGCAAAAGCGGGCGGCCGGTTTTGCCGGCCAAACCACTTCGTTTGTCCCGGGATTGCACGCTAAAACATTGAAATAGCGCCTGATCTGGTCGCCAACCGGCTCACACTTTGGCGCATCATGCGCTAGAAGACGGGCATGACCGCACCCTCTTTCATGGATTTGGCGCTGAAAGCGGCCGAAACGGCCGCAAATGCCGGCGAAGTGCCGATCGGATGTGTTGTTGTGCTTAACGGCGAGGTCATCGCGACCGCCGCAAACCGCACCCTGACCGACCGCGACCCGACCGCACACGCCGAAATTCTTGCGATCCGGCAGGCCGCCGCCAGCGTCGGCAGCGAACGGCTGATCGCCTGCGATCTCTATGTCACGCTGGAGCCGTGCACCATGTGCGCGGCGGCGATCTCGTTCGCGCGGATCCGCCGGCTGTATTACGGCGCGGCCGATCCCAAGGGCGGTGCTGTCGACTCCGGCGTACGGTTCTTTGCCTCGCCCACCTGTCATCACGTTCCGGAAGTTTATTCGTCGGTGGGCGAAAGTGGGTCCGCGACACTGCTGCGCGAATTTTTCAAAGCGCGACGCTGATCGGCCTCATCCCGAGGAGCCTGCAATATATCTTGGACCTCATCCTGAGGAGCGCGCCCTCCCGGCAGCGCACTTGCGCTGTCCGGTCGCGCGTCTCGAAGGATGGCCGCGAGTCCGTGCGTTGCGTCCATCCTTCGAGACGCTTGCTTCGCAAGCTCCTCAGGATGAGGTCAGTATTTCCCGGCAGGCTCTGAGGGCTACTCTCGATTCCGACTACGACCCCGCAAAGAATTCCTTCAACGCCTTCGCGGTTGCGTCGGCATCTTCCTCGCACAGAAAATGTCCGGAATTGATCGGCATCCCCGTGACGTTGGTCGCCCACATCTTCCAGCTATCGAGCGGCGTGGCCGCGGCGCGCGCGTTGCCGACTTCGCCCCACAGCGCCAGCATCGGGATGGTGATCCTGTTGCCGGCGTCGCGATCCGCCTTGTCGTGCTCGAAATCGGCATCGGCGCCGGCGCGATAATCCTCGCACATGGCATGCAGGCGCGACGGATCGCGGAACGCGGCGAGATAATGTTCCAGCGCGCGCGGGTCGATCGCGGAAAGATCTTTTGATTTGGTCTGGCTCGCCATCTTCTGCCGCAGAAAGAAATCCGGATTGCCGCCGATCAGGGTTTCCGGCAGCGGATAAGGCTGCGCCAGAAACGCCCAGTGATACATTTTGAGCGCGTAGAGCCGATCCATCCTTTGCCAGTAGTCATAGGTCGGCAGGATATCCAGCACGGCGAGGCGCGACAGCCGGCCGGGATGATCGAGCGCCAGGCGATACGACACCCGCCCGCCGCGATCGTGCCCCGCGAGCGCGAAATGCACATGGCCAAGCTGCTCCATCGCCTCGCTCATTGCCTGCGCCATCGCGCGCTTGGTGTAGGGCGTATGGTCGGCGTCGCTCGGTGGCATATCCGACCAGCCGTAGCCCGGCAGATCGGCGATGATCAGCGTGAAGGCGTCGGCGAGCTGCGGGGCAACGCGGTGCCACATCACATGGGTTTCGGAAAAGCCGTGCAGCAGCAGCAGCGGCGGTCCCTTGCCGCCGACGCGGGCGAAGATCCGCCCGGTACGGGTGTTGATCCATTCGGACGCGTAACCCGGAAACAGATCGGCAAGATCGGACATCGCAACGTTCCTAGAATTGTGTCGCCGTCGGAAACCGTGCCGGCGTGGAAGATCTCAACGCCTTCGACCTTGGCGGCCTCGTCGAGACCCTCGATCCGACTGCCCCTGGCGTAGTGGCCGGGATAGCCCTTCGCAGCCATCACCACCGTCAGCGCCGGATCGGGAAACCAGCGCAGATCGAAGTTCTTCAGCTGTCCGTCGCAGGACGCCAGCAAGGCCGGCACGATGTCCGACATTATCCGCAGCATCAGCACCTGGCATTCCGGATCGCCGAAGCGGACATTGTACTCGAACAGTTTCGGCCCAATCGGCGTCAGCATGACGCCCGCATACAGCACGCCGCGGAATGGCGTGCCGCGCGCCTTCATCCCAGCCACCGTCGGAACAATGATCTTGGCCATGATCTCGGTATGTATTTCCGGCGTCACGAAGGGTGTCGGCGAATAGGCGCCCATGCCGCCGGTGTTCGGCCCCTGGTCGTGATCGAACACCCGCTTGTGGTCCTGCGCCGAGGCGAGCGCGATCGCGGTCTCGCCGTCGGACAACGCAAAAAAGCTGATCTCGCGGCCGGACAGGAATTCCTCGATCACCACCTCCGCGCCCGCCGCCCCGAACGCGCCATCGAACATCATCGCGATGGCGGCTTCCGCCTCCGCAATCGTCATCGCCACGACCACGCCCTTGCCCGCCGCAAGTCCGTCGGCCTTGACCACGATCGGCGCGCCCTGCGCGCGGACATAGGCCAATGCGTCGGCGGCACTCGTAAAACGGCCATAGGCGCCGGTCGGAATGCCGAACTCGGTGCAGAGCGCCTTGGTGAATCCCTTGGAGCCCTCGAGTTGCGCCGCCAGTTTGCTCGGCCCGAACGCCTTGATGCCGGCGCTCGCGAGATCGTCGACGATGCCGGCCGCCAGCGGCGTTTCCGGGCCGACCACCACAAGATCCACCGCTTCGCGCTTGCAGAAATCGATCACCGCGGCGTGGTCGGCGATATCGAGCGCCACGCATTCGGCCTCGCGCGCGATTCCGGCATTGCCGGGCGCGCACCACAGTTTTGTCACCAAAGGCGAAGCGGCAATTTTCCACGCCAGCGCGTGTTCGCGGCCGCCGGAACCGAACAAAAGAATCTTCATGAATGCAGCCAGACTGGGGTTGCCATGCGGGATGAAGCGGACGGTTTAGCACGGCATCGGCGCGCGGCAAAAGCACGCTCCTCCGAGCCTGCGAAGAAATACTGACCTCATCCCAAATACTGACCTCATCCTGAGGAGCTTGCGAAGCAAGCGTCTCGAAGGATGGACACAACGAATGGACTCGCGGCCATCCTTCGAGACGCGCGCAAGTGCGCGCTCCTCATCAGGATAAGGATCTCCTCCTCGCCGATGAGATGTCATCTTAAAGAGCGCTCATTGCCCTCAGAGACCGCGATGATTTCCTGTAGCGTCGCGACATGGCGGGCGAACGCGCCTCGCCCGGCCGCGGTCGCGGTCACCGTGGTCTGCGGCTTTTTGCCGACAAAGGCTTTTTCGACCGCGACATAGCCGGCCTTCGAAAGCGTCTCGATATGGGCACCGAGATTGCCGTCGGTGGTGCCGGTCAGCTTTTTCAGCCGCGAGAATTCCAGCCCGGCGGTGGCCGGCAACGCGTTCAGCGCCGCCATGATCTTCAGCCGCAGCGGCTGATGGATGATGTCGTCAAGCTCCGCCATCGACTAGCTCCGGCGCATCCAGAGGCCGCCCAGCATCAGGCCGCCGCTGGCATTTCGACATGATTACCCTCTTCAGCGTGATGCAAAATAGAGTACTCTGTATAACAGAGAACATCGATCCACAAGGCCTGATTTGCGGCGGCCGCCAAAATCCCTACCTTGCGGACGAGCCCGAAAAGTCCGATTCGATTGTTCGACATGACCGCAGCAGAAGCCCTTATCAACGCGCCGGAATTCACCGTGTCCGAACTGTCCTCCGCCTTGAAGCGGACGGTGGAGGACGCCTATGGCCATGTCCGGGTGCGCGGCGAGATTTCCGGCTTCCGCGGGCCGCACTCCTCCGGGCATTGCTATTTCGCGCTCAAGGACGAGAGCGCCAAGATCGAGGCGGTGATCTGGAAGGGCACCCACAGCCGGATGCGGTTCAAGCCGCAGGAAGGCCTCGAGGTCATCGCCACCGGCAGGCTCACCACCTATCCCGGCTCGTCGAAATACCAGATCGTGATCGAGGCGATCGAGCCCGCCGGCATCGGCGCGCTGATGGCGCTGATGGAAGAACGCAAGCGCAAGCTCGGCGCCGAGGGCCTGTTCGACGAAGCGCGCAAGCAATTGCTGCCATGGCTGCCGGAGGTGATCGGCGTGGTGACATCGCCGACCGGCGCGGTCATTCGCGACATCCTGCATCGGCTCGAGGACCGGTTTCCGCGCCACGTGCTGGTATGGCCGGTGCGGGTCCAGGGCGAAGGTTCGGCCGAGCAGATTGCCGCCGCGATCCGCGGCTTCAATGCCCTGCTTGAGGGCGGAAAGATTCCACGGCCGGATCTTTTGATCGTCGCGCGCGGCGGCGGCTCGCTGGAAGACCTGTGGTCGTTCAACGAGGAGATCGTGGTCCGCGCCGTCGCGGAAAGCATGATCCCGCTGATTTCGGCGGTCGGCCACGAGACCGACATCACGCTGATCGATTTTGCCGCCGACAAGCGCGCGCCGACGCCGACCGCCGCGGCGGAAATGGCGGTGGCGATCCCGCGCCAGCGGCTGGACAGTTCGACAGCCGCCCTGCCCCGCGCGCTAAAAGCCAACAGCCACGCGCACCATCGTCGCTTCGCGCAGATCAGCGCGGGCCTGACGCTGCGGGTGCTGTACGCGCAAGTCGCGCATGCAAGGCAGCGGCTGACCGTATCGGGCGAACGCATGACGCTGTCCGCGCGCGCCCTGCTGCACCGTCGCCGCGAGCGTTTCCTGGGCCTTGAAGTCCGGCTCAAGGCCTCGAAGCTCGCCAATGCCCAGGCCCAGCGCAACACCATCGCGCGCCAACGCGAACGCGCGCAGCGGCTCGCCGAGCGCGCACGCCGTGCGCTATCGATCCTGGTGCAGCGCCACGAGGCCCGGATCGTTCACACCGGGCAGTTGCTCGCCGCCCTCTCCTATCGCGGCGTTCTCGCCCGCGGCTTCGCGCTGGTGCGCGATGAGCAGGGTGTTGCGCTACATGCCGCAGCAAGCGTCACGCCCGGCGCCCGGCTCAACCTGGAATTTTCCGACGGCCGGGTCGACGCCACAGCCGATGGGGATCGGCCGGCGGCAACGGTTGCAGCGAAGCCCGTTGCAAGCCCGACCACGTCGGCGGCACCGAAGCGCGTGGTGAAGCCGATCGATCAGGGCAGCTTGTTTTAGAAGAATGCGCTTCACCCTCCCCTGGAGGGCCCCTCCAGGGGAGGGTAAGGCAAGTGCGTCATCGGGCCGCGCGGCTGCGCCGTCACCAGCGGCCCTGTACGCGAAGGCTCTCGGCGAGGTCGCCGCGGAAATTATGTTGGCCGAGATGCATCAGCTTGCATTGCAGATCGACCCAGATCTTGCCGCCGATGTCGCGCCAGCGGCGGCAGAACGCGTAATCCTCCGACAGATAACGACCGGATTCCGGATCGACCATGCAGTCAAAGAATAACCAGTGCAGATGTGCCTGCGGGTTCGGCGGACCGTCCGGCACATAATTCAACTCCGGGTATTTCTCCATCATCCGTTTGAATACATCCCGCTTGATACACATGAAACCGGTCGGTGCCTCCGCCACCTCGACGAAGCCGTCGGCATCGGCATAGCTGCTGACCCGCTCGGCGCCATGGCCAATCGGATTGAACGGGTATTCGGTATAGCGATCCTCGAATTGCTCCCGCGTGGTGCCCGCCGGCAGGCCTGCGTCGGGCCAGTTGAAATTCTTCATCGGATAGACGCCGGCGGTGACGTCGCGGTCAATCAGCAGCAGCCGGCAGACCGACTGCGGCGTGAAGGTGATGTCGGAATCGATCCAGAACAGGTGGGTCAGGGTTTCGTCGGACAGGAACTTGAGCACCATCTTGTTGCGCGAGCGGGTGATCAGGCTTTCCGAATGCATATGCAGGATGCATTGCAGTCCGAACCGCGCGCTGTGCCAGGTCAGGTCGAAGATGCTGGTGACATAGTGCATGCTGACGGCCGAGATGTAGCACGGCGTCGCGAACATCACCTTCATCGACTTCAGGGCTTCGTCGGGCAGCATTTCAGGCGCTCGCTGGCTTGCTTGCGGATGGGCCGGTTGGTGTTAAGGCTGCTTTGTGCCGTTCGGAGCAGGCGGTTTGGCGGCAGCCGGCACCGGCTGCTTGGCGCTGTTCGCAGGAGGCTGTTTTTGCGCGGCAGGCGGCGAGCTCGGTTCAGGCGCGGCGGGCGCGGACGATCCGACGCCGACAGAGATGCCGAACAGCCGCCATTGCCCGTTCACCGGCGCGAACGACAGATCGAAATTGACCTGGGTCGGCACCGAGGGAAAGAAGCCGGCCATGTGCATCAGGCCGTTGGCTTCGATCTGCGGCAGCAAATTGAGCTGCGGATCGATCACGGCGACGCCGGAGAGATCGAGATTGTCATTGCGCAGCTTGGCGAAGATCTCACCGAGCCGCGCCGCGGTGTTCGATTGAAAGCCGGGCGCGCCTATGTCGCGCAGCACGGTGTAGTTGCCTGTTTTGTTGGCCTGGTCGAGCGCGAGCAGCGTCGAGCGGATCAGGATGATGACGCCGTTGCGATCGATCTGCGCCGGTTTCGGCGCTGGCGCGGGCGTCTCCGCATGACCAACGGACGCGACTGCAGCCAGCGCGACCGCAAATATCAGAACTCGCCAGCCGCGTTGCTTTCCGGTCACCACGCTGCCGTCACCATGCGACGGTCAACGGCAGCGCCGAGCCGCCCATGGCGATCGCGATCGCCGTGCCCTCGAACGCCTGCCGCATCTGCGTCTGCAGGGTCGCGACGTTGGACTGCAGCACGGAGATGTCCTGCCCGCTGAAACTCGCCGCCGCGAGATTGCCGTTGGCGTCCGTGGTGACGACCGATGTCGGGCCGGATTGCGCCGCCAGGCTCGCCGCCGAGGTGATGCCGGCCATCCGGTAGATGTTCGACGCGGTGCCGAATGCCATCTGATTAGTCGCGGTTGCGGTCGCGCCGTTGCCAAAGGCGGCTGAATTGGCGAACGTTGCCGAGGCGTTTGGGCCGATGGCGGTGGCATTGGAGCCGGTGGCCACCGCACCGTCGCCGAACGCGGCGCCGCCATTCGCGGCGGAAGCCAGCGCGCCGACCGCGACCGAACCGGTGGCGACCGCGCCGTTTCCGATTGCGTGGCGTTGACGCCGGTGGCGGCGGCGTTGTTGCCGACCGCGACCGCGCCGGTCGCGGTTGCGTGCGCACCAGCGCCCACCGCAGTCGCGCCGATGGCGCTCGCGGTGCTGCCCTGACCGATGGCCGTGGTGGCCGCGCCGGTGGCGTTGCTGCCCTGACCGAATGCGCTCGCGGTCGTCCCGTTCGCGACGCTGCCCGCGCCCGTCGCGGTCGCGAAGGTGCCGGTTGCATTGCTGTTAAGGCCGATCGCGGTCGCACTGGCGCCGTTCGCGGTGCTGAACGCGCCGGTCGCGGTCGCGCTGGCGCCGTTTGCGATGCTGAACGCGCCAGTCGCGGTCGCGTCCGCGCCGGTCGCGATGCTGCCCTGGCCGGTCGCGGTCGCCTGTTGGCCGTTAGCGTTGCTGCCCTCGCCAGTCGCGGTCGCGAAGAAGCCGTTCGCCGTGCTGAACGTGCCGGTTGCGGTCGCCTCATCGCCGTTCGCAGTCGCGAAGTGGCCGATCGCGGCCGCGTTGCCAGAGACCGCATTGCTATGCGAGCCGATTGCGGTCGAGGCAGTCCCGGTCGCTGTCGCTGTATTGCCGATGGCCGTGTTGAACGTGCCAAAAATGCCCGCGTTTGCGTTCTGACCGATCGCGGTGGCGCTGGTGCCACCTGGCGTAAGGGCAGTACACGGTCCGGAAAGCCCTGCTCCGAAAGAGAAACATTGCGCAAAGGCTGGTGAAACGCCGAATACCGTCATCATACCGGCCGCGACCGCGATGCTGCGCAGCGTCCCGCCGGTGAGTACGCTGCTGGCCAGCAGCCGCGCCTGGCGGTCGTGCGGACCAAACATGTCGGACGCCCGCACCGATGCAAAATCCGCGGCACCCTTCGTCAGCAATCTACCGGTCATCGCCGGCCTCGCGCTTTGCCGACTGCTGAGATAACAGTTTCGAGACGCCAAACATCAGACATGCGAGCCCCCACGCCCCCACGGCAGATGGCAACTACACTGTCGCTTCGACCTGCCATGGTGCGACCTTGGCCAAGCTGAGCAGCGGCCGCATCTGACGTTCGTCAGACGCCCTGAACAAATTCAGACGAGTGAGGCTTCGCGGCAACACAGCGCCCGCCGCCATTGCCATAGCCGCAGACGATAAAGGGCGGGAGACTGGTGTTGAAGGCCGCGTTGAGGCCTGCCGTCGCATCTACCAGCTGAATGTCACGCCTGTATTCGCCGACCACTCACTGCCGGTGGTAGATCCGCCGACGCTGTCGCGGTCGCCTGTTGGCCGTTCGCGAGGCTGAGGGTGCCGGTCGCGGTGGCGAAGGCGCCGATCGCTCCGCTGCCTTCGCCGGTGGCGGTAGCGGCGAGCCCGATCGCGCCGCTGCCTACCCCGGTCGCGGTCGCGTTGTCGCCATTCGCGAAGCTCCTCGAGCCCGATCGCGATGCTGGCCTGGCCCGTAGCGGTGGCGTTGCCAGACGGGGCGTTGTTGACGCCGCTGCCCGGCGGATGGACGACGCCAGCGCCGGCACTTCGGCGATGCAAGATGATCACAGTAGAGGGGACTTATTCGCTGTCGATGTTGCTGCCTTCCATCAGCAGCCGCACCAGCTCTGCCTGCCGGCGCACGCCGGTCTTGGCAAAGATGCTCGAGAGGTGGGCGCGCGCGGTGCCGAAGGCGATTCCGCGCCGCTGCGCAGCGGCCTTTTTTCCATCGCCCTTCATAATTTCGGCCGCGAATGCGGCTTCAGCCGGCGTCAGGCGGAAGCGGGCTTGTAGTGACCTTTGACGGACCTCCGGTTCATGAGCCGGATCGGGCTCGGTCACGAACATGCCGGCACACGCACGCGCGCCAGGCCAGTCGTTGAGTGGATTAATCGGCATGACCCTGACGCGTAGGGGCAGTTGCAGTGATGGACGCGAAACCAGCATGTGGCTGGTCGGTCCCTGATTGATGACTGCATCGAGACCGGGCGTTCGGCTGGACAGATCGATCGCCGCGCTCAGCGCGCGGCGCAAGACCCGCGTTTCGCCGGGTAACACCGCTGCAATGCCGTCCTTCTGAATGCGCAGACCATCGCGTTGCGTGAGGATTGAATTCGCACGCGCATTGACCATGACCGGCTTCATGCCTTCATCGACAAGGATGACGCCTACCTCCAGCTGGTCAAGAACGGCAAAGCCATTTGCCGCGCGCAGATTGACCGTTCCGATGCGATTCTGAATCTGCATTGCGGTGACGAAATGTGGGACGAGGATCCGCACCGCGGATATGTCGTCGGCGTTAAAATCCTCGTATCCGAGGCTGCGGCCGACGGTGAGATAGGCATCCAGCTGCGGGCTACGCAGCAACGCCGTCACCATCCCGTAAAACATGCCGCGAGGCCGCACGACCTCGTTGTAAAAAACGCTTCGTGCAAATTCACGGTCGGGCTGCTTGGCGGAGCCGCGTGTCGGTTCCCCCACGGACAGCGTAGGCCGCCAGGCCGGCATTTCGCCGGCAGCGGCGACGGCTGACATTCGGGCGTCGTGTGCGGCATCGAAATTGCCGGCGATGTAGTTGCTCGCTCTGCTTCCGGAGCGCTGGATCAAAAGGCCCGCATCCTGGACGCGTATTACATCGGTGAGTTGGCGCAATACGTCATTCCAGCCATCGGGCTCAAGTACAGCGCTGTACATCTTCGAGACCATCGGCAGGATCGTGTCGGCTTGCCCCATAGCTTCGCCTCAACGGTGAACACAGCGAGAATGTCTACTGAATCCCCACAATGCAACCATATCACGATACGAGAACAACGTTTGTCACATCGGACGAATGTCCGATGCGATGAACAGGCGCGGGCATACGGTATCAATATTCGCGCATGCTGCTCATAATCAAGGCTTGCAGCAGAAGGCGGGAGCTGGGCCAAAATTTGGGCTACAACTTGGGGTAGACCGATGTCTGGTGGCGGACTTTCCGGTCCGGACAAGGTGCTGGACCTTGTCGGGACGATCTACGATGCCGCGCTCGATGCGGATCTGTGGCCGGATATTCTGAACAGGATTGGCGACGCCGTTGGCGGGCCGCAGACCGTGTTTGGAATTTACGACCCGGCGAACGGGCTCGTGAACATGCACGCGCCGCGGACCGATCCGGACGTCATGCGCAGCCTCGTCGACTGGGCGCCGTCCAATCCGGCCTTGCCGTGCATCGCAAACCATCCGCCCGGCAAGATCTTTAACGGTGCCGATGTCATCCCGCCGAACGAGTTCACCGGCACGGCCTTTTATCAGGACTGGTGGCTGCCGGCAGGGTTCAGCACCGAGCCCCTTGTCACCAACCTGTTTGCCGACGGCGCGGCCTCCGGGCACTTTGCCAGCCACGGGCTGCTGAACGAAACTCGTTTGGACAGTCAGAAGCGTCTATTCGCCGTACTGGCGCAACACCTCGTTCGCGCGGTCGCGCTGCAACGACGTCTGCATCACCTGACGATCGCAAACGAGAGCACGCTGACCGACTTCGACGGGTTGCAGCAGGGTTTCCTGCTTGTCGATGCGGAAGCGCGGCTTCTGTTCGTCAATCGTGTGGCCCGCGCGCTGCTCGATGCCCGCGATGGCCTGCGGCTGGAAGCCGGCGCGTTGTCCGCATCCGATACCGACGGCGGGCGAACATTGCGGGGGCTCATTGCGTCATGCGCTGTTGAGGCTGGAGCCAATGCCGGTGGTGACGTCGTGCTGCGGCGCGGGGCTGGGCGGTTGCCGGTCGATGTTCTCGTGACCCCAATACAGCCCGGAAACGGCAATGGCCAGCATTCCCTGGACCTTTCCGCAACGCGCGGTCGCAATCGTGCTCGTCTCCGACCCCGAGTCCGAGATGCAGGCGCGCGTCGAGAGTCTGCGCGATCGGTTCGGTTTCACGCGGGCCGAGGCAACGTTCGCGCTTGAGATCATCAAAGGCGACGGCAGGCAGGCCACTGCCGATCGGCTCGGCATCACTGTGGGAACGGCGCGCAGCCACTTGTCCAAGATTTTCGACAAGACCGGCGTCAGACACCAGGCCGAACTGGTGCGCCTGCTTCTGCAGAAGTGAAGCGAAGCTGTTGGAATCGGCCCACTGAGTGTCTAGTGTAGTCCCTGTCGTGGCGTCCTACCTCGCCAGCCACTCCGCCACGCGCTTTTGCGAATCGGCGCGCGCCTCGGGGTCGGTGCCGATATGACCATGCTCCGGCGCGCCGGCGTCGGAAGAGCCGGTGGCGGCGTCGAAACCATGATAGGCGCCGGGATAGATCACGATGCGGGCGAGCGCGCTGCGCCCGCGCGCGCCGTCGATCATCTGGCGGCACGCCGCCGGTGAACTGAGATCGTCATTGGCGCCGATCAGGACCAGGGTCGGAACCCGCGCGCTCCATCCGAGCCCGGACGACAGCCGGCAATCCGGGTAGAACGCAATCGCTGACCGGAAATCGGGATCGGCCTTGGACGGCAGTTGCGGCCGGACTGCCCACAGCACGGCACTCGCTCCATTCGCCCAACCCACCAGCGCGATGCGATCGCGGGACACCCAGGGCTGCGCCAGCAGCCATCGCCGCGCGGCGATGATATCGGCAACCCGTTCGCGGCGGGCGAGCACCCGGTGCTCCTTGACGCGGCATTGCGGACCAAGCTGGCGCGAGCCGTAGCTGTCGGGCAGCAGCACCGCATTGCCTGCGCTGAGCAATTGCTCCGCCCAGTCGCGATAGCGCGGCAGGATCTGCTCGGCGTGCGCGGCCAATCCGCCGCAGCCATGCAGCGCAATGACGGTCGGAAACGGACCGTCACCACCCGGCTTGTAGAGCAAGGCGTGCAGCGCTCCGCTTGCCTGCGGAATATCGATCTGCTGTGGCGCGGGCAGCGGGGCGCCATCCGCGGCAAATGATGCGGAGAAAACAATCGCAAGGACGAGAGCCGACAAAAGACGCATGCATGGTGCCCGGAACCGCCAGGAACGCCGAAAATTCGGCTGATCGCGCAACGCTAACATGCGCTCAAGCATACGCCCAAGCCACCAAATCATCACAAATCGGTGGGTTTCGGGCGGGACCAGGCGCACATATTTGTGGTAGGTGATATCGGACACCACCCGCCCCGTCGACCTGACCGGCCGCGGGGATTTGAGGAGAATAGCGGTGCTGAATAAATTTGGCCCCTCCGGCCACGGCGAAGCGCAGGTGCAGTATCTCGATGGCGATTTCCGCGTGATCTCGCCGGGCACCTATGTGCGCTGCGCGGTAACCGACGAACGGATTCCGCTCGACGAACTGAAATACTGGAGCGTCGACCTGCAGGAGGCCTACGCCGTTCCCGCTGCGGTGCTGCGGCGGCATTTTCCTGGCGCGCTGAAGGCGGCGGATTAAGTTCGGCCCGCGCGGAATTTCTTGGCGCGCGCCATGCCGAGCCGATCGGTCACGAACTTCCGCAACCTTGCGCGATCATCGAATTGCATCGTCACCGCAAACGGCACGATCGCCTCGGCGCGAGACGAAGCGCGAAGTCGCACAAAATCCTTTTCCGTCGTCACCGGCGTCAGGCCACAGCGTTCTGCCTCGTCCAGCAGGGCCTCGATCTCACGTTTCGAAAACGGGTGATGGTCGGGGAAGGCCCTTGCGACGGTGACGTTGATGCCGCACCTGCGCAGCGTCGCGAAAAACCTGGCGGGATCGCCGATGCCCGCGAAGGCCAGCACGCGTTTGCCGCCGAGCGCGGCAAGTGAGGCGTCGTCGGGCTTGAGATGGGCGCGCAGCACCGGCGCGCCTTTGGCGGCGATGGCATCGGCAATCTTGTCGGCAACCCTGCCCGCGCCGACGATGATCAGCGCATCGGTGCGGGCGAGTTGCGGCGGCATCGGCGCGCGCAGCGGACCTGCGGGAAAGACGCGGCCGTTGCCGACACCACGATCGCCGTCGATGACGATCAGCGAGGCGTCCTTGATGATCGCCGGATTTTGAAAGCCGTCATCCATCAGGATCACGCTGGCATTGCGCGACCGCGCCAGAGCGGCGCCCTCGACACGATCGCGCGCGACCACCACGGGCACGGCCCGCGCCATCATCAGCGGCTCGTCGCCGACATCCGCGGCTTCGTGCCGCTGCGGATCGATGCTGACCGGACCGCGCAGCCGACCGCCCTAGCCGCGGCTGAGCACCACGGGCGTTTCACCCATTTCCCGCAGCAGATGCACCAGCGCAAGGGTCGCCGGAGTCTTGCCGGCGCCGCCGACATGGTAATTTCCGACACACAGGACCGGAATTCCGACATCAAAGCCCGAACGCAGCAGTCTGCGCGCCGCGACGGCGCCGTAGAGCGCGCCCAAGGGCAGAAGCGACCGCGACAGCAGCGAGGACGGCCGGTACCAGAAGGCCGGCTCATGCATCGGCCGCCCCCATCTCCAGCCGCAGTTGCAGCAGATACGGCTCGAGCGCCGCGAGTGTGCGCTCCAGCGCGCCGCCGAGCTTTTCCACCACAAGCTCCGCGGCGATGATCGACAATTGCCGAGCCGCGGGATCGCCCAGCAACTGTCCCAGTTGCCTGACCAGCGCTTCGCTGTTATCGGCCTGCTTGGCGCCACCGGCGCCGTCCAGCGCCTCGTAGACGTCGGTGAAATTGAACACGTGCGGTCCATGCACGATCGCTGCGCCAAGCTTGACCGCCTCGATCGGATTTTGTCCGCCGTGGGGCACCAGCGAGCCGCCCATGAACACGATCGGCGCCAGCCGGTAAAACAATCCCAGCTCGCCCATGGTGTCGGCGACGTAGACATCGGTGGTCGGCGGCTCTTCGCGTGAGCGCAGCGCCACCTGCAAACCCGACGCCGCGACCATTCGGGCGATGGCTTCGCCGCGGTTGGGATGGCGCGGCACGATCACCGTCAGCAGCGACGGAAAGAAACCCGCCAGGGTTTTGTGAGCCTCGACAAGAATTTCCTCCTCACCGGGATGGGTGGAGGCCGCTACGATCACCGGCCGGCCACGGGTCAGCGACATCAGCCGGTCCAGCTTGGCGGTGTCGGCGGGCGGCGCCTGCACGTCCAGCTTCAGATTGCCGGTGGTGATGACGTTGCGGCTGCCGAGCGCCGAGAACCGCTCGGCGTCGACACGAGACTGCGCAAGGCAAACCTCGAACTGGCTGAGCAGGGCGGAGATCGTTGCCGCAGCCCGGCGCCAGCGCGGGAACGAGCGATGCGACATCCGGCCATTGATCAGAACCATCGGCAGCCGGCGCGACGCCCCCGAAAGGATCAGATTGGGCCACAAATCCGATTCGATGAAAAGCGCGAGACTGGGTTGCCAGTGATCGAGAAAGCGCGCGACGAAGCGCGGGGCATCGTAAGGCACATATTGATGGATGATATCGGCGGGGAATCGCTTGGCGACGATCGCCGCCGACGTCACCGTGCCGGAAGTCAGCAGGATGCGCATATTCAGCGCGCGCAGCCGCTCGATCAATGCCGCCGCCGCCAGAACTTCGCCGACGCTGGCGCCGTGCACCCAGACCAGCGGTCCCTGCGGCCGCGGATCCTTAGCGATCCCCCGCCGTTCGCCGATGCGCGCGGGATCTTCCTTGCCCTGCTTCAGCCGCCGCTGGATCAGCGCCGGCGCCAGAGGCGCCGCCGCCGCGGATAATTTCTGGTAAACCCGCAACGTCATCGGCAGGGCGCTAGACATGCGCGGCCCCTTCCGGACGGCCGACCTGCGCATAGGCGCGGCGGGTGGCATCGTTCAGGGTTGCCTCGAGCCGCGCGCGCAGCGTTTCCATCATCTCCGCATCGGCGTCGGCGGGCACGAAAATCACCTCGCCGCCGACCAGCGCGCCGCGTCCGAACGGCAGATTGATGGTGGTGCGGTCCCAGTTCCCAAGGCGAATGAACCGGCTGGTCGCCATCGCGAAGGGCATGATCGGACGCCCGGATTCCCGCGCCAGCATGATGATGCCGAGACCGGCGACGCGTGCTTTTTTCGGGACGTCGGCGGTCAGCGCCATGTTGGTGTTTTCCTCAAGCACCCGCAGCATTTCCTTGAACGCGCCGACCCCGCCCTTGCGGTGGAACGCCGATCCATGATCGCCGGAGCCTCGCACGGTGCCGACGCCCAGACGTTCGGCGGCGAGCGCATTGAATTCGCCGTCGCGATGCCGCGAAATCAGCACCTTGCCGCGATGCCCGTTTTTCTTGATGAACGGCGTCATGAAATGCTGCCCGTGCCAGAATGCCAGGATCACCGGCATCTGCGGCTCGACGATGGCATAGACGTCGGGAGGATCGAAGCTGAACTTGTTGGTCAGCCAGACAAGCCGCAGGAATTCAGCCGCCAGAAACCCGACGCCCCGTTGGAACCAACCGGCGCGCAGCACATTGCGAAGCAATTTTTTCAACGGGCGGGTTTCGCGTCTTGACCTGGATCGAGCAGCCGGTGGAGATGAACCACGAAGTAGCGCATGTGAGCGTTGTCGACGGTCTGCTGCGCCTTCGCCTTCCACGCCGCATGTGCCGTTGCGTAATTGGGGAACACACCGACGATTTCCACCTCATCGAGATTCTTGAAGGTGGTGTGCTCAAGATCGGTCAGTTCGCCCCCAATCACCAGATGAAGCAATTGCTGCTGCGCATTGTCGGACATCGTTCGTTTTCCCGTTGCGGCTGCGTGAGCAGGCTAGAGCGAGCGGTCAGGCCGGCGGTCGGTTGCGAAAATACTCAACGATGTGTGCATGACGATCGCGCCCCGCTGCCACCAGCACTCCGTGCGTCACTTCCTCGCGATTGTAGAGGATCGCATCGCCCGCGAGCGCCGTCATGCTACCATCCGCTTCGTGCACGATCAAATCGGCGGCCGCAAGGTCCCAGTCGTGGCTCTGGCCGCCCGCAAAAGCGGCATCGATCCGGCCATCGGCGACCCTGCACAGCCGCAGCGCCAGCGACCCGATTCGCGGATGCAGCGTGATTTCCTCAGCCGTCCGCGCCAGCCGTTGGACCAGCGGTTTCGGGCCTGCGACGCGTGAGAAGTCGAGACCGATCCCGGCGGTGGCACGGATCGGTACCCTATTGCGGGAGGCGCCTTGTCCCCGCATGGCGAAGAAGAATTCATCGGTAGCCGGCGCGAACACCGCGGCAATGAGGGGTGAAACGTCATCGACCAGCGCCGCGCTGACGCACCAGTCTTCCCGGCCGGCGAGATAGCCGCGGGTGCCGTCGATCGGATCGATGACCCAGACCAGGCGTTTTCCAAGACGTGAGGAATCGTCGGCGCTTTCTTCCGACAGCCAGCCATAGGTCGGCGTGGCTGGTTGCAGCCGCGCCTGGATCAGCTCATTGACCGCAATATCGGCTTCCGAGACCGGCGAGGACTACGCGCCCTTGGTCCACATCCGCAATTCGGTGCGGAACATCGACAGCGCAAGCGCGCCCGCTTCCCGCACCGTGTCCGCCAGCAACGCGGCATCACGAACCAGAATCGTGTTACGAATCGGGTTCGGGTTGCGAATCGGATTCGCATCGCGAATCGGGCTGTCGCCGCGCCCCAGATTCTTTTCCATTAAATCCTCGACGCTAGCGTCCGGCAATCGTCAGGCCCTCGATGCGCACGGTCGGTGCATTGACGCCGTAGCGAAACGCGAGGTCGTTGGCCGGCGTCATCGATTTGAAGATCTCGAGCAGATGCCCCGCGATCGTAACTTCGCTGACGGCGTAGGTCCGTTCGCCGTTCTCGATCCAGAACCCGGCGGCGCCACGGCTGTAATCGCCGGTCACCCCATTGACGCCGGACCCGATCAGGTCGGTAACGTAAAAGCCCTGCTTGATATCGGACATCAGTTCGGCCGGCGTCGGCTCGCCGGCTTCGAGATGCAGATTGTAGGCGCCCGGCGACGGCGACGACGACACGCCGCGATGCGCATGCCCGGTGGTAACGAGCCCGAGCTCACGCGCCGTGGCGCAATCCAGCAGCCACGACGTCAACACGCCTTCGTCGATGATCGCAAGCTTCCTGACCGCGACGCCCTCGGCGTCGAACGATTGCGAACGCAATCCGCGCGGGCGCAGCGGATCGTCGATGATGCGGATATTTTTCGCGAACAGCTGCTCGCCGAGACGGTCCTTGAGAAAACTGGTCTTGCGCGCGATCGATGTGCCGTTGACCGCGCCGACTAGGTGGCCGACCAGCGAGTTCGACACCCGCGGATCGAAAATCACCGGCACCTTGCAGGTTTCGACCTTGCGCGGATTGGCGCGGGCCACCGTGCGCTCGCCGGCGGTGCGGCCGACGCTGGCCGGCGATGCAAGGTCGCACGCGTGCGGCGCGGAAGTGTAGTCGTAATCGCGCTCCATTCCGGTGCCGTCGCCGACGATCGCCGTCACGGAGATGCCCTGGCTCGAGCGCAAATAGGAACCATGGAAACCGGTGCTGGTCACCAGCACCATGCCGCCGATTCCCGTGGAGGCCGAGGCGCCACCCGATTTGGTCACGCCCTTCACCGCGAGCGCCGCCGCTTCGGCCTCGACGGCGCGGCGCTCGAGTTCGGCGGTCGATGGCGTGACCGGATCGAGCAAATCGAGATCGGGGAATTCGCGCGCCAGCAGCGCCGGGTCGGCGAGGCCGACATATTTATCATCGGGGGCGACGCGCGCCATGGCAACCGCGCGTTCCGCAAGTTTCGCGACATTGTCGCCGCCGACGTCGTTGGTCGAGACCACCGCCTGGCGCCGCCCGACCAGGACCCGCAAGCCGACGTCGTCGCCTTCCGAGCGCTCCGATCCCTCGACGCGCCCGTCGCGCACCTCGACGCCTTGCGAAACACCGCGCACCGCCACCGCATCGGCGGCATCGGCGCCGGCGCGCTTGGCGGCTTCCACCAGCCGCTGGGCGAGGGTGCTCAGGGCGGATTGATCGAGCAGATCGGATGCGGCGGATGTCGAGGAAAGCGGCGATGAGCGATGTGGTGAAGAGATCACGAACAAAATCCCGAAGCTTGAATGCAAATCAGATGACACATGAGATGTGCCTATTTTACACGGACTTCAAGCATCACGTCGGCTTTAAGCCAAAGAATTTCGCTTTCTCCGCAAGGTCTCGTCAATCATGTCGGCCAACGGTCTGTCAATCATGCGCGCGAATGCAGGGCCGGTGACCGTCGATTAACCAGCCTTTTTAAGCCAATTCGGACGCGGCTCTGGCAAGGTCTCACCCATCGACCGGGAACATAATTCCGGCGGGGAGATGAAGTCTTGAGGCGTCAAACATCAATAGGCGGGGTCAATCCCGCGGGGTCGAGCCGACCACTACGGCTCGACCCCCACTCGCTGCCCGTCAGCTTCGACGCGCACGACACCCGTGCGGACGGCGGTGTCAGGCACATCGAACTTCATTCCGAACGCGTCATTCTGCGCCGCGCCATCAGCGGCATGCGGATGGCAATCAATGTTCGGGTCCGTGATTTCCTCGGCGTCGCGCTGCGTGGACTGGACGACGCCCAGATGCTCGTCCTCATGCATCGCGATCCGTCATTGTCGATTCCGCTTCTCGTCAGTTCGGATCGCCATGAGATCGAGATGGCGTGGCAGTTGTGGAGCGAGATCTTCGCGCTGCCGCAACTGCCGGAAGATACCGCGCGCGAACCCGCGCCGCGGCGCCGGCGCCACCATGTGATCAAGACGCGGCGTCCGAAATTCCTGGTGCGGCGGCGGCTCGGTGACCTGCTCAATCCCGCCGGCAATTATCGCGGCGAGCACGAGATCATCGCGCCGGATTAGCGACTCCAACTTCAAGCGACAGTCCACACCCACCCGGCCTCATCCTGCGGAGCGCGCCCCGCCGGCAGCGCACTTGCGCTGTCCGGTCGCGCGTCTCAAAGGATGGCCGCGAGTCCATGCGTTGCATCCATCCTTCGAGACGCTTGCTTCGCAAGCTCCTCACAGGATGAGGTCAGTATTTCTTCGCAGACTCACCGAGCATGCATCTACTGAGTCGAAACAGATCTAGCCCGCCGCCCTCGTCACCGCATCCGCCAGCAGCCCCGCGAACAACAGCAGCCCGGCGTCGCGGTTGGATTTGAACACGCGCAGGCACAGCGCCGGATCATCGATCCTGAGCCGGACGATCTGCCAGACCAGATGCGCGGCAAAGGCGGCGAGGCCGAGCCACGCCGGCCAGCGCGCATCCGCCCGCGCGAACGCCACGGCGATCAGCACGACCGCCAGGCCGTAGAACGCGATCAGCGCCGGCCGGGTGCGCGCGCCGAACAACAGCGCCGTCGACTTGATGCCGATCAGCGCGTCATCCTCGCTGTCCTGATGCGCGTAGATGGTGTCGTAACCGATCACCCAGGCGATCGAGCCGGCATACAGCAGCAGCGCCGCGGCATCGATCCGGCCGAAGGTCGCCGCAAATCCCATCAGCGCGCCCCACGAGAATGCGAGGCCCAGCACGATCTGCGGCCACCAGGTGATCCGCTTCATGAACGGATAGATCGCCACGATGATCAGCGAGGCTACCCCCGTCGCCACCGCAAAGCGGTTGAACTGCAGCAGCACCGCCAGCCCGACCAGCGCCTGAACGACGAGAAACACCAAAGCCTGCGGCACACTCACCTGCCCCGCCGGAATCGGCCGCGACCGGGTTCGTTCCACGCGCGCGTCGAGATCGCGATCGGTGATATCGTTCCAGGTGCAGCCGGCGCCGCGCATGGCAAAGGCGCCGACAAAAAACAGCGCGATCATCAGCGGCAGCGGGTTTAGATTGCGGGCGACGCCGGCGGCCAGCGCCGCGGACCACCAGCAAGGCATCAACAGCAGCCAAGATCCGATCGGACGATCAAGACGGGAGAGCCGCAGATAGGGCCGCAGCCACAGCGGCGCGCGGGTATCGACCCAGTTGCCGGTCGCATCAGCAACGCGGGCCGCCGCTCCGCTCATCGGTCACGGGTCATCGGGCGAGCACGTTGCCGTTGAGCGTATCGAACGTACTGCCACCGCTTTTCTTCGCAGCGGTCGCTTCCGGCAGCGCCGCCGATGAACCCAGCACTTCGCTGAGGCTGGGACCGGCGGGTCCTCGCTGCGCCTGCTGCTGGGCCGCGGCGCAAACCTTTTTCATCATGCTTTCGGTGTTCTTGTGGCCGCTCTTCATCTGGTCCCCGACCTGGGCCGGGATGCCGCACTTCTGCGCGTGGGACTCGATGTATTTGATCATTTTGACTTCGCTCTGCGCGAAATTTCCGATCAGCTTGCAGGCTTCATCCGGAGGTGCATGCCGTTCGCTGGCGGCCTTGATCATCGCGCCGCGTTTTTCAGCCTCCTGCCGAATCGGCAGGAATCCGTTCATGCACTCATCACTGGCAGGCGCCCCGGCCTGAGGGCCCGGTTGGGAAAACCCGCCGCTGACGGGCGGGGCACCGTTGGTCGGGAAGGCGCTCGGACCACCGATCACGGCAGCTGGGGCTGCTCCATTGACGGGCGGAAACGCCGGGTCGCCGCCGGGCGGAGCCAATGCTCCGGGCAATGGCGCTGGAAACGCGCCTTGGGCACGGACCTCAACGGCGTGGACGGCGAACACAGCCAGTGTCAGCGGCACAATCAAATGGCGGATGATCACGACAGTTCCTCCGGCAGGGTTTGATGGGTCCCCCAAACCTTCGACAATCAAGCCTTCCACGATCAAGGGCTTCGACATGATTCGATATGAGAAGGCAAATCACGATTTGGAGCCTTGTACGATTCCTGCCACCCCTTAACAACCCGTCGAATTGGGCAACAGCGCGGCGCATGGCCGCGCCGGACGCTGATAACTGTATGTAATTAGGCTAAGAGCCGGCACGCCAATGGAACAATCCTCATGCCTGAAGTCGATTTTCGCAGTCCCCGGCTGTTCGTCGATGCCGCCCTTGCTTCAGGCGCGAGCATCCCGCTCGACCGCAACCAGGGTAACTATCTCGGCAATGTGATGCGTCTTGCCGCGGGCAACACGGTTCTGGTCTTCAACGGAAGGGATGGCGAATGGCAGGCCGTGATCGCCGGCCGCAAGCGGCCCGATCGTCTGGACATCCTGGCCCAGGCGAGGACCCAGGATCGCTTGCCTGACCTGAACTACGTCTTTGCGCCGCTGAAACACGCCCGGCTCGACTATATGGTGCAGAAGGCGGTCGAAATGGGGGCTTCGACCCTGCAACCGGTTTTGACCCGTTTCACCCAGGTGAATCGGGTCAATATCGACAGGATGCGCGCCAACGTCATCGAGGCCGCCGAACAATGCGGGATTCTGAGCCTCGCCAGCGTCGAGGAACCGGTCGCGCTTGATCGCTGGCTGAGCCAGCGCCATGGCAATCAGGACAATCCGGACGTTTCACGCCTGCTGATTTTCTGCGACGAGGCGGCCGAAACAACCGATCCGGTGGCGGCGCTGGCCGCTGCCCGGCAGGCCAGCTCGGCCGGGATCGACGTGCTGATCGGTCCGGAAGGCGGGTTTGCCGAGGAAGAGCGCGCGGCATTGCTCCGGCAACCGCGAATCGTCAGGCTTGCGCTGGGGCCGCGCATCCTGCGCGCCGACACCGCGGCGGTCGCGGCGCTCACCCTGGTCCAGGCGGCGCTGGGCGACTGGACCGGTCCCCCCCGTGCGGGCATATAGATAACGGGCCTTCGCTGCTTCCTTGGCCGGTCATTAAGCGACTTGGCCGATCGTGGTCGAAACTCGCAGGCGGTCATGCTAAGGGGCTGCGCCGCCTGATGCTTTCTTACCGAAATCCTCTTCAGGACATTGTTGGACGCCGAGATGATCAAGACCGCCGCCCCTGGTGCGACCGGATCCGCCACGTGGGCGGAGACCCTGCTATTGTCGTTCGCGCAGGCCGGCTACGCGAAGGCGGAGCCGGCAATCCTACAGCCGGCAGAGCCGTTCCTCGACCTTTCCGGCGAGGACATCCGTAAAAGCCTGTATTTGACCACCGACCCCAGCGGCGAAGAGCTCTGCCTGCGTCCAGATCTCACTATTCCGGTGGCGCGGGATTATCTGGCCTCAAGCCGTGCCGGCCAGCCGGCGGGGTTCTGTTATCTCGGGCCGGTGTTCCGCTACCGCGCCGGCCGCCCGAGCGAATTTCAGCAGGCCGGCATCGAATCATTCGGGCGACAGGACCGGGCGGCAGCCGACGCCGAGATGCTGGCGCTTGCGCTGGAAGCGACTGCTGCCTTTGACCTTGCCGACGTCGATATCCGCACCGGCGACGTGGCGCTGTTTGCCGCCCTGATCGATGCGCTCGATCTCTACCCGGTCTGGAGGCGGCGGCTGATCAAGGACTTCAACCGCAAGATCACTCTGGAGCAGGATCTTGAACGCCTCACTTTGGCGACCGGAGCCGCCCGCAACGAATATGAGGGCGTGCTGGCAGCGCTGGCCGGCTCCGACCGCAAGGCGGCGCTGGCACTGGTGACCGACCTGATGTCGATCGCCGGAGCCACCAATGTCGGGGGGCGATCGGTCTCGGAAATTGCCGACCGTTTCCTCGAACAGTCGACGCTCAAGGGCGGCGCGCTGCCGCGCGACGCGCTGCAACTGATCAAGCGATTTCTCGCCATCGCCGGCGATCCCGACGATGCGCTGCTGCAGCTGCGCGCGATGGCCGCTGACGCCGGGCTCAACATCACCGCTGCGATCGATCAGTTCGAAAGCCGCATCGGCTTCATGGCTGCGGGTGGCATCGACATCGGCAAGACCCGGTTTTCCACGTCGTTCGGCCGCGGCCTCGATTATTACACCGGCTTCGAATTCGAGCTGCACAACAAGGGCAGTGGTGTCGAACCGCTGGTGGCCGGCGGACGCTATGATGGGCTGATGACGCAGCTCGGGGCGCGTCAGCCTATTCCCGCGGTCGGGTTCTCGATCTGGATCGAGGCTCTGACACAGCTCGGCCGCAACGCCGCACCAGCCAGCTTCCGCGGGAGCGCGCCATGACGACGCCGTTCGTTCTCGCCGTCCCGTCCAAGGGGCGGCTGCAGGAAAATGCCGAAGCGTTCTTTACGCGCGCGGGACTTGCGCTGGCAAAGCCGCGCGGCGCCCGCGACTATCGCGGCACCATTGCCGGATTGGACAATGTCGAGATCGCGTATCTGTCGGCGAGCGAAATAGCCTCGCAGCTCGCGCGCGGCGCCGTGCACCTTGGCGTCACCGGCGAAGATCTTGTGCGCGAGAGCATCGTCGATGCGGAGAAGCGCGTGGCGCTGATCGAGAGTCTCGGCTTCGGCAGCGCCAACGTCGTGGTCGCGGTGCCGCAAGCCTGGATCGACGTCCGAACCATGGCCGATCTCGACGACGTCACGACCGGTTTCCGCGCCCGGCATAACCGGCGCATGCGGGTCGCGACCAAATACATCAACCTCACCCGGTCGTTCTTTGCGTCCCATGGGGTCGTCGATTACCGCATCGTCGAAAGCGCCGGTGCGACCGAAGGCGCGCCGGCGGTCGGCACCGCCGAGATGATCGTCGATATCACCACCACCGGCGCCACGCTGGCGGCCAACGGGCTCAAGGTGCTCGACGACGGGGTGATCCTGCGCAGCCAGGCCAACCTGGTGGCGTCGCGCGATGCCGACTGGTCCAGCGAGGCCCGCGAGACCGCGCGCGTCATTCTCGATCACATCGCCGCGCGTGCGCGCGCCAGCAAATACCGGGAAGTCCGCACCCGCTTCGCCGGCTGCGACGCCGCACTTCTCGCCGAAGCGCACAACCGGTTTGGCGTGGTCTCGCCATTCGGCGGGCCGACATCGTCGGGGATGGTCACGCTGCACTGCCCGCCGGCGCAGCTCTATGCGCTCGGCAGTTTCCTGCGCAGCCATGGCGCGGAGACGGTTTCGGTCGCATCGCTCGACTACGTGCTGGATCGCGACAATCCGCTGTTCGCCAAACTCGAAAGCTTCCTGCGGCGCTAAATCGCATGACGGCGTCCGGCCTTGCTGGCGACAGCGCGCGGCGGTTACCATATACGATCTGGGTGCATATTCTAAGATGTTGGGACCTGATCGATGATGCTGGGCAGTGACGTTTCTGGCCTGTCGACCGATGCTGCGACCGCTGCCGCGCATGGATTGTCGATCGTCGTGCCGGTTTACAACGAGGCTCCCGGACTGGCATTTTTTCATGAGCGGCTGGTTGCACTGGCCGCCACACTCAGGCAGCGCCACAGCCTCGAATCCGAAGTCGTTTATGTCGATGATGGCAGCGCCGATGGCACGCTCGGCATCGCCCGCGGCCTCCCGGCGACGGCGCTCGACGTCCAGTTGGTGTCGCTCTCGCGCAATTTCGGCAAGGAAGCCGCGCTGATGGCGGGATTGGATCACGCCAGGCGCGGCGCCGTTCTGTTCATGGACGGCGACGGGCAACATCCGCCTGATCTGGTCGAGAAGCTGGTCGCGTACTGGGTCGATGACGGCTACGACGTCGTCTATACCGCCAAGGCACATCGCGACAATGAGCCGCTATTGCGGCGCATCGCGGTGCACGGCTTCTATGCGCTGATCAATTGGGGCGCGCGGCAAAAGATCCCCGAAGACGCCGGCGACTTCCGGCTGCTGTCGCCGCGCGCCGCGGCGGCATTGCGGCAGCTTCCGGAGCGCAACCGCTTCTTCAAGGGCCTCGCCACCTGGATCGGGTTCCGCCAAATCCGCGTCGATTACGAACCGGCGGCGCGCGCGCACGGCATCACCTCGTTCAGCCCCGGCAGGCTGGTCGGACTTTCAATCGAAGGGCTGACTTCGTTTTCGGTAGCGCCGCTGCGGCTCGCAAGCCTGCTGGGGCTGCTGCTCGCCTCCGTCGCTTTTCTGTTCGGGCTTTCAATCCTCTGGGAAACCTTGAGCAGCGGCAAGTCGGTGCCTGGCTATCCCTCACTCGTCGTCGGCCTGATGACCCTCGGCGGCGTGCAGCTCATCATGATCGGCATCGTCGGCGAATATATCGGAAAGATTCTCTCCGAGTTGAAAGGCCGCCCGATCTATTTCGTCGCCGAACACAGCGTGAAGCGCGCTGACACCGACGCAAGCGGCAAGGCCGGCGAGCGGGCCGCCGCCGAATGAACGGCGACGCGCCGCGCCGGATCTGGCTGTGCGCCGACGATTACGGTCTCAGTCCGGGCGTCAACCGCGCGATCCGCGATCTGATCGAGCGTGGCCGTCTCAATGCGACGTCGGTGATGGTGGTGGGTCCGGCGATCGGCCGCAACGAGGTTGATGCCCTCAAGGCGGCGGTCGCAAACCGTCCCCATTGCGTCATCGGCCTGCACGCCACCCTGACCGCGCCGTTTCACCCGCTGACGATGCACTTTCGGCCGCTCGATGGCGGACTGTTTCTTTCGCTGCGCAAGCTGCTGCGCGCTAGCCTGCTGCGGCGGCTCGACACTGAAATCATCGGCGCCGAACTGACCGCGCAGATCGCGGCGTTCGCCGCGCTGTTTGGCCGCGCCCCGGATTACGTGGATGGCCATCAGCACGTGCAATTATTTCCGCAGGTGCGCGACGCGTTTCTTGCCGCGGTCAAGGCAGCCGCCCCGAACGCCTGGGTGCGTCAGTGCGGCCGCCGTCATCAGCCGCTGTCGGGGCGGCTCGGCGTGCCAAAGGCCCTGCTGCTCGACCTGCTCAGTGCACAATTTCGCGCTCGCGCTGCGCACCACAACATCGCCTTCAATCCGGGATTTGCCGGCGCCTACGACTTTTCGCAACCGGCCGATTTCGGCGATCTGTTGCGAGGATTTCTCAATGGAATGCCCAAGGGAGGCCTGGTCATGTGCCATCCCGGCTTTGTCGACGAGACGCTGCTCGGCCTTGACCCGCTGACCCATCAGCGTGAACGGGAATACGCGTTCCTCGTAAGCGACGACATGCCGCGGCTGCTGGCGGGGAACAAAGTTACATTGGGCTGAACCGGCGCTTTTCCCCTTGCCGCTCGTTTTGCCGCATGCCGAAATTTAATCCGCTCAGCACTACTTGCGACATAAAACATCACTACATTTCTCCCGCGCCGACCGCCGCCTTGGTGGTCCATGCGCGAGCGAATTGGAGACGGCCATGACCCCGCAGGAACGCCAACTGGTTGATGATCTTTTCGACCGGCTCAGCAAGGTTGAGAATGCGCCGCGCGATCCGGACGCTGCCGCTGCCATTGCGCAAGGCTTGCGCCGCGCGCCCAACGCGATTTACGCGCTGGTACAGTCCGTCCTGCTCCAGGACGAGGCGCTGAAGCGCGCCAATGCCCGCATCCAGGAACTGGAAAGCGCCGCAGCGCCAGGGCAGAATCAGTCCGGCGGATTCCTCGACACGATGCGCGACGCGCTGTTCGGACAAACTCAAAATCAGCCGCGCAGCTCGGTGCCGAATGTGCGGCCCCCCGAAGCCCCCAGCCGCCCGGTCTGGAACACCGGTCAAGCGATGCCGCAAGCGGGCCAGTACAATCAAGCGGGGCAGTACAATCAGGCGCCATACGCCCAGCCCTACGGCGCGCCGCAAGCACCGATGGGCGGCGGCGGATCGTTTCTCGGAACCGCGGCGGCGGCGGCCGCCGGCATGGTCGGCGGATCGCTGCTGCTCGGCAGCATCCGTTCCATGATGGGCGGCAGCCACCAAGGCTTTGCCGACGCCGGCGGCCTCGGCTTCGGCGGCGACAGCCACAGTCCGTGGAGCGCCGATCAATCCGGCAGCGACCTCGCACGCGACGCCGGCGTCAACGATATCGGCTCCGATGCACATCGCGCCGACAGTTCAGGCGCCGGACTGTACGACCAGGCGTCGAACGACCAGACGTCGAACGATGACTCTGATCATGACGATATGGATCTGGATTCCGATGACTTCGGGGGTGGCGGTGACGGCGGCGACAGCGGCAGCGACTTCGCCTGACCAATTCGCAGACAGATAATGAGCGGCCGCCAATGGGCGGCCGTTTTGTTTTCAGGTGCAACGCGTCAGATGACGATGACCCGGGCGCCGACATTGACGCGGCCGTACAGGTCGATCACGTCTTCATTGCGCATCCGGATGCAGCCGGACGACACGTTGGTCCCGATGGTCCAGGGCTCGTTGGAGCCGTGAATGCGATAGAGCGAAGAGCCGAGATACATCGCGCGGGCGCCGAGCGGGTTTTGCGGACCGCCCTCCATGTGCCGCGGCAGATCGGGACGGCGCGCCAGCATTTCCGGCGGCGGCGTCCAGGCCGGCCATTCCTTTTTTGCGGAAATCTGCTTGACGCCGGACCAGGTAAATCCGGGCCGGCCGACGCCGATACCATAACGCAGCGCCTTGCCGTCGCCCTGCACCAGGAACAGGAACTTGTTGGGCGTATCGACGACGATGGTGCCGGCGGCTTCCTTGCCGTGATAGTCGACCAGCTGCTTTTCAAACTTCGGATCGAATGAAGGCCGCGCGGGTTCAATGGCGTCCTCTTGCTGGCGCATCACCTGCTGCGGCTCCATCGGCGGCAACAACGGACGCCGCCGTTCATAGCCGGGCTCCTGCTGATAAGGCGGCTGCTGCTGAGACCGCGAAGCTTGCGGCTGACCGTCACTGAACAGAAACTCGATGAAACCGCCGCCCAGGTTGGAGCGTTCGGCATAGGCGGTGCGCAAGGGCGCAGGACGCTGCGCCGGCTGATCGGCGTAGATCACGGTGGGTTCGGCGAAGGGCGCGGTAGCGTCGATCGCCGAGGCTTGATGAAGTCCGGCACCGAGACAACAGGTGCTGGCGAGGAATGCGAGGGAGATCTTTTTGAACATCGACGTACTCTGCACTGTTTCGTCATGGTCGCGCTTTGCGCATCTTCCGGCAAAGTAGAATCCGGTTTGCCGCGATAAAATGCGCTGCTTCAGGCGTAGCGAATATTCCGCCGCAGATAGGTCTACGCACTCTGCGTAAACTTGATTGCGAAGCAAAACCGGGTAGCCACGTTTGCGGAAAACGCGCCGGAGCGCCTTACACCCGTCGAATTAAATTCAAAAACGCCTCGGTTTGGTAAACAGAACCCGCGTTTCGATTCACCACATCATCAAACCGGTGCTGTTCTTTCCGGTAGCGTTTATTTTCGATGAACGCGCGGCGGTCATGGTTAATCGTTGGTGTGCCGGGCGCCGCCCGCGCATGTTGCACGATGCCCGCGCGTGAACCCGACGTTAAACTGATCGGCTTACACCAGCACATCGTTTGAGAGTTGGGGAAATCCGATGTCTGTTCGTCGCAAGCGCTTTCGCATTGAAGAAATCAGTTTCGGCAGCACGCCGATGCCCGTCGAAGTGGACATCGGCGACGTTCCCATGCATCGCGAGATCATGACCGAACTGCGCGCGATTCGCGACCAGATGGCAGCTCCACAGCGCGGCAGCGTCGCGCAAAGCGCAGGCGAAGCGATGTCGCACGAGGTTGCCGACGCCCAGGCATTGCTCGAAACCTATCGCGCTCAAATCACGCAGTGTGAAAAACTCAAAGCCGAGCTCGATCTCATTCACGACGCCATCAACCGCACCAAGCGCGAAATCGCGGTGCTGCATGGCAAGAGCTTCGACGGCGACGAAATGTCCAAGGTGACCGGCGAGCTTGGCGCCGTGGTCGGCGGTACCGAAGAAGCAACCCAGCAGATACTGGAAGCCGCCGAGGCCATCGATCAGGCCGCATCCGCGATGACCAAGGTCAACTCGCCGGACCAGCAAAAGCTGCTCAGCGAGGAAATCCAGGAGCGCGTAGTTTCGATCTTCGAGGCCTGCAATTTCCAGGATCTCACCGGACAACGCATCGGCAAGGTGATGACCACGATGAAATTCATCGAGAATCACATCACCGTCATGATGGATATCTGGGGCGGCGTCGACGCCATCCGGGCACACGCGCCTCCCATCATTGACGACCGCGTGGGTGACGCCCGCCTGTTGAACGGCCCGAAGGCCGCAGGCGATGTCGGCCACGCGTCGCAGAACGACATCGACGCTTTGTTTGACTGATGACTGACGCGTGTACGTGCACCTCATGGTGCTCTTGCGCCGTCTCGAACCATGAGGATGAGCACACCTCATCCTTCGAGACGCGCGTGAAAAATGCGCTCCTCAAGGATGAGGGGTGATTCAACCACAGGCGAAACAGCTCTGGACGCCACTGCCGGTTCGCAGCCGCCAGGATCGGTCGCGCGATCAGCGCCGAACGCCTGTTTTTCGGATCACAGTTGAGGCCGGATTAACGACACCCGGCAGCGCCCCTCGGCCGGATTGCCGGGAAATATCACCGGCGCGCCGAAATCCCATTTCGAGCCTGAAGGCGAGAATTCCCCTTGAATCAGGCGCGGGGCGCGCAGCGGACATAGACCATGTTGCCGTAGCGGGTCGCGGCATCCTTGTCGATGAAGCGCGTTACCAGCACGCGCCCGTCGAACGAGACGATTTCGCGGTCCCTCTCGGCGCCCGCGGGACCCGCTGGACCGATATAATTCTTGCCGCTCGGGCTGCCCTTGAGCCGCAGTTCCTGAGGTGTCGCCTCGTCGGCCAGATGCATCACGACGCCGCCCGAAGTGCCGGCTCCGATCACGTAGGGCTGCTTGCACTGTCCGCGCGCCGCGACTTCGGTGCGGGCCCGATCGGCAGCATTCTGGTAGGAGGCGAGGCCCCAGCGCCCGACGATTTCGTCGGCCCGGATCGAGGCCGGCATTTCCCGCTCGATCGGCGCTTCTTGCACCGCGGGCTGGGATGGCCCCCCGAACCCGCTGAACGTCCCGCACGCTCCAAGGGAGACCGCCATGGCCGAGACCAACCCCAGACTGACAATCCTGCGCGCGCTGCGTGACCTGCTCATAGCGTCCCCCGAACCAACATCCCTTTGACCGCGCCCGTTCCGCAGCCAAGCGTAAAACTAGCCAAGCGTAAAACCAGCCAAGCGTAAAATCAGCCAAGCGTAAAACCAGCCAAGCGTAAAACTCCTGGCGGAGCAATAACGTCTCGATAACTACGCCAGGCCCCCCGATATGGTTTCCAGATCATCCTATATTGGCCTCACCAAGGCCTTAACCCCTTGCTTGACAGGACCCGTGTCTGGCCATATTCCGGGCACGCATTTAGCACTCCCGCGGCACGATTGCTAAGGGCGCGGCTGGTCCGCTTAGGCGGTCCCGAAATCCTTCCCGCGTCCGTTCAGCAATTCATCGTGTTCAGGTTTTCCGACAAACCATAAGGAACTTCTATGTCCAAGACCAAATTTCGTCCGCTGCACGACCGCGTCGTGGTCAAGCGCATCGACGCCGAAGAGAAGACCAAGGGCGGCATCATCATTCCGGACAGCGCCAAGGAAAAGCCCCAGGAGGGCCAGGTGGTCGCCGTCGGCCCCGGCGGGCGCGACGAAGCCGGCAAGCTGATCCCGATCGACGTCAAGACCGGCGACCGCGTGCTGTTCGGCAAATGGTCCGGCACCGAGATCAAGCTCGACGGCGAGGAGCTCCTGATTATGAAGGAGTCCGACGTCATGGGCGTTCTGAACTAACCGTAGACCGAAGAGCCGCTCGCTCTCAAACGTCATGCCCCGAACTTGATCCGGGCATCCATCACTTCTTCGAAAGATGGATTGCCGGGTCGAGCCCGGCAATGACGCCACGGGAAGCATCGACCGTATCGAACAATCAGGAGTTAATTCAATGGCAGCCAAGGACGTTAAATTTTCCGGAGACGCGCGTGACCGCATGTTGCGCGGCGTCGATATTCTCGCCAATGCGGTCAAGGTGACGCTCGGCCCCAAGGGCCGCAACGTCGTGATCGAAAAAAGCTTCGGCGCCCCCCGCATCACCAAGGACGGGGTCACCGTCGCCAAGGAAATCGAGCTTGAGGACAAGTTCGAGAACATGGGCGCGCAGATGCTGCGCGAAGTCGCCTCCAAGACCAATGACACCGCGGGCGACGGCACCACGACCGCCACCGTGCTGGCCCAGGCGATCGTGCGGGAGGGCGCCAAGTCGGTCGCTGCCGGCATGAATCCCATGGACCTCAAGCGCGGCATCGACATCGCCGTGACCGCGGTGATCAAGGACATCGAGAAGCGCGCCAAGCCGGTCGCGTCATCGGCCGAAGTCGCCCAGATCGGCACCATCTCCTCGAACGGCGACGTCAATATCGGCAAGATGATCGCGCAGGCGATGCAGAAGGTCGGCAATGAAGGCGTCATCACCGTCGAGGAAAACAAGTCGCTCGAAACCGAGGTCGATATCGTCGAGGGCATGAAGTTCGATCGCGGCTATCTGTCGCCCTACTTCGTCACCAACGCCGAGAAGATGACCGCCGAACTCGAAGACGTCTACGTTCTGCTGCACGAGAAGAAGCTGTCCGGCCTGCAGGCCATGCTGCCGGTGCTCGAGGCGGTGGTTCAGTCCGGCAAGCCGCTGCTGATCATCGCCGAAGACGTCGAGGGCGAGGCCTTGGCGACGCTGGTCGTCAACCGTCTGCGCGGCGGCCTCAAGGTCGCGGCCGTCAAGGCGCCCGGCTTCGGCGATCGCCGCAAGGCGATGATGGAGGACATCGCGATCCTGACCGGCGGTCAGCTGATCTCCGACGAACTCGGCATGAAGCTGGAAAGCGTCACCGTGAACATGCTCGGCCGCGCCAAGAAGGTGGTGATCGACAAGGAAAACACCACCATCGTCAACGGCGCCGGCAAGAAGCCGGCGATCGAGGCCCGCGTCAACCAGATCAAGGCGCAGATCGAGGAGACAACCTCGGACTACGATCGTGAAAAGCTGCAGGAGAGGCTGGCCAAGCTCGCCGGCGGCGTCGCGGTGATTCGCGTCGGCGGCGCCACCGAGGTCGAGGTGAAGGAGAAGAAGGACCGCGTCGAGGACGCGCTCAACGCGACCCGCGCTGCGGTTCAGGAAGGTATCGTGCCGGGCGGCGGCGTGGCGCTGCTGCGCGCCAAGAAGGCGGTCGGCCGCATTCACAACGACAACTCCGACGTCCAGGCCGGCATCAATATCGTGCTCAAGGCGCTGGAGGCTCCGATCCGCCAGATCTCCGAGAATGCCGGTGTCGAAGGCTCGATCGTGGTCGGCAAGATCCTCGAGAACAAGTCCGAGACCTTCGGCTTCGACGCGCAAAACGAAGAGTACGTCGACATGGTCGCCAAGGGCATCATCGATCCGGCCAAGGTGGTGCGTACCGCACTGCAAGACGCTTCCTCGGTCGCCGGCCTCCTGGTGACGACCGAAGCCATGGTCGCCGAACTGCCGAAGGAGCCGGCCCCGTCAATGCCGGGCGGGGGTGGCGGCGGCATGGGCGGAATGGGCTTCTGATCCGAACGTCTCATACATCAGACATCGAAGGCCGCCTCCGGGCGGCCTTCTTTTTTGCGACGGCGGGTGTGATTTTGCGCTGCTGCTGCCTCGGTTCTGATTCAATCGAAACCCAAAACCCTCTAAGGTTGGCCCAGATTCTGTCGTCCAGAAAACAGCCGGGGAAATTTCTCATGCGCGCGGTAACTGTCTGCTTGATCGGGATGATGATGGCCGCTTCCGGGGCAGCGTTGGCCCAAAACAAGGCCGCGCCGAAATCGCCGGCGCTGGCAAACGAGACGCGCTATTTTACCTCCATCGAGGGGCTGATGGAGGGCAATGCCGACGTCATTCTCAAGGAAACCCGCCAGGGCAGGACTGTCACTTCGGCAACATTAGACGTTTGCTATCCCGCCGAAAAAGGCTCCGAGCGCAAGGATCGGTTCGTCGCCAATCTCGCTGTGAGCGGGCAGACCCTGACCGGCACCACGCAAAGCCTGGGCGATAAATTGCCGGTGACGGTGAAGCTCAATCGCAAGCCGACCGGCGACACCTTCGAGTTCAAGGGGCAGATCAGCGTCGGCCAGACCGTGACGGAGGTGACCTCCACCGACAATTCCGATCTCAGCGAAAAGGAATTCCTGGACAATCAGGCGACCGAGGACAGCATCGCCACGGCACCGAAGGATTTCACCGAGGTCTCGCCGGAGTCGATCGGGGTCAGGGTGAAGCTGGACGCGGCGCTGGACTTCCTGAAGGCTTTGAAGGGACAGAACGTCGAGGTTTCGCTGTCTAGCTTGAGCGTCGCCTGCGACGCGCTGCGGGCCGGCGAACAGCTGATCAATATCACGGTCGATCCCGAGCGCGCCGCAGCCTTCGTCGCCAAGGCGAAAGCGTCGCCCGGCGTGGTTGCCGCCGGCTGGACCAACGGCATTGTCGACATGGAACGCACCATCCGCTTTGCGGCGGCGGAGTGGCGCGACGGCGACCGGCTCGACAGGGACAAGCTTGCGGCGGCAATCGGCGCCGTGCTTACAAAAACGCTGGCCGCGAAATTGGCGTCATCCGCATGGAGCAACGACACCGGAAAGCTGAAGCTGACCTTCAAGCGGCCCAGCCAGATCTTTCCCGCGCTGGAGCTCACCGAGACCGTTGAGGTCGCAGCCCTGGTGGCCGCCGATAGGCCCGGCGCAGCCGACCGCCTGATGCTCTGGATCAGCAGTCCGGCAATTACGACGGCCGATGAAGGCACAGGCTCAAAACTCAATCTGGCCGACGCCCCCGGCAATGACGAAGAAGCCGACCAGAAGGACGACAATGGTTCTGTCGATGCGCTGGCAAAGGAATTCAAGGGCCAGCGCTGGGACGCCGACAAATCGGCCTGGAAATGAGCCGAAAAAGCATGCCCGCTGGCCTCACAGCTTTCGCGATTTGAATGGTGACGAATTCTTACGCTCCCCTGGAGGGGGAGGGTCGACCACACGCAGGGCGAAGCGCAGCTTCGTCCGAAGTGGTCGGGGTGGGGTGATTTGTTCATCCGCAGCGCACCCCACCCGTCTCGCGCTTCACCCGCTGCGCACCCCACCCCGTCGCGCATCGCGCATCGCGCAATGCGCGCCGACCCTCCCCCTCCAGGGAGGGTAAGAGGGCGTCTTTCGCCGCTGCGGCATTTGACATGCCGTCCCGCAACGGCAATGAACAGCTCAATCTGGACGAGACAAGGCCGGCAAGGTTTCAGGTTTGATGGCGGGCTATGACGTAGTGGTGATCGGCGCAGGCCTCGGCGGCCTGACCGCCGGGGCGATCCTCGCGCGCGCGGGACGCAAGGTTCTGGTCATCGAGCGCAGCAATTCGGTGGGCGGTGCTGCGTCCAGCTACAAGGTCGGCGACCTGTTCGTCGAAGGCTCGCTGCACGAAACCAGCGACCCGCATGATCCGCGCGATCCCAAGCACGACGCGCTGTCGCGCGCAGGCGTGCTGGACGCGGTCAGCTGGATTCCCGGCGGCGCGCTGTATGAGGCGCGCGGCGGCCCGCTCGATCGTCCCTTCGTCCTGCCCGACAATTTCGATGCCGCACGGCGCGCGCTGTCGGATCGTTTTCCGGAAGCGCGCTCCGGCATCGACCGGTTGCTGGGCGAGATGCAAAGCATCGCGGCGGCGATGGGCATCCTCGCACGCGGCAGCGGCGCGCTTCGAAATCCGCGCGAAGCGCTTGGCGCGTTGCGCAAGCTGGTTCCGGCGATCCGCGACTGGCGCTTGTCGCTGTCGCAAAAGCTCGATCGCGTCTTCGGCGACAACGAAGCCGTCAAATGCGCGCTCGCCGCCAATCTTTGCTACTATCATGACGACCCCGCGACGCTGTGGTGGGTCTTCTTTGCGATCGCGCAGGGAGGCTATCTTTTGAGCGGCGAACGTTACGTGCGCGGCGGCTCGCAGCGGCTCTCGAGCGCGCTGGCCCGCGCGATCAAGACTGCGGGCGGCGACGTGATGGTGCGGCGCGTCGTCAGCGGCATCGCGCTGAATGCGCAGGGCCACGCCGCGGGCGTGACCCATACCGCTCGGGACGGCAGCGATCCGCAGATCGTGGCAAGCCCCCGGATCGTCAGCAATGCGGCCCCCGCGACCCTGGCGACGCTGATGCCCGCCGCCGCCGCCAACAGACTGGCGACAAGTTATCTGCAGCGGCAGTCATCGATTTCACTGTTCGCCCTCACCCTCGGCCTGTCCAGGCCGCCGCGTGAATTCGGCGTGGCCGGCTATTCAACGCAGTTGCTGCCGCCGTGGCTGACGCGGTTGTCCGACTATGCGCAAGGCACCGCGCTGATGGCGAATGAACCCGGCGACCGGATGCCGTCTTTGGCCATCGTCGATTATGCCGCGATCGATTCCGGCGTTCCGGCGCCGCCCTATGTGCTCTCGATCTTCGGGCCGGACCGGCTGTCCAACTGGGATGGTTCGGACGTCGATGGTTACCGCGACAAACGCGCGCGATGGCAGGACGCGATGGTGGGCTACCTCGACAAGCATTACCCGGGTCTTGCCGGCGCGGTCACGGCCTCGTCATTCAACACCGCCCTTTCGGTGCGGCAATATCTCAATGCCCCCGAGGGCGCGGTCTACGGCTTCGCGCCGACGCCGCCGCGCTCGCTCTGGCGCACGCCAGGCCGCTCCCCGCGCACCGTGGTATCAGGCCTTTATCTGGCGTCGGCCTATGCCGGTTTCGGCGGCTACACCGGTGTGGTGCAATCCGCCGCGGCCTGCGCCGATATGATTTTGCGGGAGAAATGACTCTCAAAGTTCGCTTATATCGCCGCCACCAAACACTAGTTGGTGTTCAGACGAAACCGCAGCGGCTTCGTTCCGATGAACGAAACCAAGTCGCCCTGCCGTTTCCAGGTCGCGGCCTCGCTCAATGCTGCGACCAGCTCATCGTCGGCCTGCGCCCGAGCCTCTGGACAGGCGCGATCCTGCAGCGGACCGGCGACAAAGATCACGGTATTGCCCGCCACTGAAAACTGGCCCTTGCCACCCTTGCACCACAGTTCGAGCGTCGCCTCGCCATTGTCGCCGATCTCCAGCGTCGGAAGCCGCTTCGACCCGGGCTGATGTGCCGCATCCAATGTCATCTCGAGTCCAAACGGAAATCCGTCATCGGCGCGGGCCGGGATGCCGTTCAAGACGCCCGCGGCCAGAACGAACGCAGTTGCGGCCTGCCTCACAAACCTTGTCGCTGAAAACATACAGCCTCTCGAAATATCACGGCGTTCATCGCCGCGCGTTGTTCTATTGGACGAGCGTCGCATTGACCAGATTGACCCACTCCAAAAACTGTCGACTCACAACAAATCCCCGCGACGGCGCATGATCCGCCAAAGCGTGTGCGGTCTGGCGACAAGATCATGCGCTCTTCGCAAAATTCAGGGCGCGATCGGATTTTCCGATCGCGCGGCAGTGCATGATCCGCCAAAGTGTGCGCGGTTTGGCGACAAGATCATGCGCTCTTCGCAAAATTCAGAGCGCGATCGGATTTTTCCGATCGCGCTCTGGCCGCGGGGATTTTCGTCGGCGTCGTCAGAACCGATGTCTTATTTCAACACCATCGCCGTGAACGGATAGACATAGGCCTGCAGCATGACAAACAGGCCGACCAGACACGCCAGCGCGATCGAGTGCTTGAACACGAAGCGCAGAATCGTGCCTTCGTGTCCGAACCAGTTGGTCGCGGTCGAGGCGACGACGATCGACTGCGCGTCGATCATCTTGCCCATCACGCCGCCGGACGAGTTCGCCGCGCCCATCAGGATCGGCGACAGGCCCAGCTGTTCTGACGTGATCTTCTGCAGATTGCCGAACAGAATGTTCGAGGAAGTATCCGATCCCGTCAGCGCGACACCCAGCCAGCCAAGCAGGGTGCCGAAGAAGGGATAGAGTACGCCGGTCGCGGCAAAGGCGAGACCGAGTGTCGCGTCGACGCCGGAGAGCCGGGTCAGCGTGCCGATCGCCAGCATCGCCGAGATCGTGATCAGCGAATACGCACATAATTTTATGGTGCGCCCGTATTCGGAGATCATCCTGCCCGGCGACAGCCCCATGATGAAGCCCGCGATGATCGCGGCAATCAACATCCCGGTGCCGGTAAACGACAGGTAGGTGAACGAGAACACCGCAGCTTCCTTGGTCGGCGTCGGGACCACCGGCGCAACCTTGTTGATCATGTTATGCAGTTCTGGCACCGGATAGTTCCAGGTGAAGATCGGGTTCACCGCCGCCTTGAACCAGCCGGTGCCCCAGATCAGCAGAATCGCGCACAGGATGATCCACGGCAGCAGCGCGCATTGAAATCAGCGATGCGCCGATGTCGACAATCCAAGGGTTGATATAGTTCGAGATCAGGAATTGCGGGATCGCGAACGACACGCCGGTGACGAGAATGGCCGGCCAGACGTCCTTCATGCCCTTCCAGCCGGCGAACGCCCATACCACCCAGAACGGCACGATCAGCGAGAAAATCGGCAATTGCCGTCCGACCATCGCACCCAGAAGATACGGATCGAGGCCGGTCACCGAAGCCAGGCCCTGGATCGGGGTACCGAGCGCCCCATAGGCGACCGGAGCCGTATTGGCGATCAGCGACAGACCGGATGCCGCGAGCGGCGAGAAGCCGAGCCCGATCAGGACCGCACCCGTTATCGCTACCGGTGTGCCGAAGCCTGACGCGCCCTCGAAAAAGGCGCCGAACGAAAATGCGATCAGCAGCAGCTGCAATCGCCGGTCCGTGGTCACACCGCCCACGGCGCGCTTGAGCGCTTCAAACCGGCCCGCGGTAACCGTCAGCCGGTACATGAAGATGACGTTCAGGACGATCCAGCCGATCGGGAAGAAGCCGGTCACGACGCCAAGCAACGAGGCGCGGATCGACAGGTTGGCCGGCATGGTGAAAAGAAAGATCGCCACCAGATTGGCCAGCACGAGCGCAATGATGGCTGCGATATGCGCCTTGACCTTGCCGCTTGCGATCAGGACCAGCAGCGTGACCACGGGTATCGGGGCGGCGATGGTCGAAAGCGTAGCGTTGCCGAAAGGATTATAGACTTGGTTCCACATGGACATTCTCCCCACGCCAATATGCGGCCCCCTCCCAGCGTGGAACTTGAGGGCGCCATGGCGTGATCGCGGGAGATTTCTCTGCAAGCAGGGGGTGACCGAAATCCGGCAATGCCAAATCCGCTCACAACCCCGCGAACTGGGAAGGCCCCCCGCCCCTCGCCGTTGCGGCCATGCTAGGGTGGAGTCGAAGGTCGGGACAAGCCGGGGCGCGCTATAACATCTGCGACTTTAGTCTAAATAACCCAATTCCTTCCTATATATAGCGCCATTGAGGCCCCTCTTCCGGAGAAAGCTCACCGTGAACAATATCCGCTCGACGCTCGCGACCGTATGGCGGATCGCGGCACCTTATTTTCGCTCCGATGACAAATGGATGGCGAGGGGACTGCTCGCGGCGGTGATCGTCATCGAGCTCGCGACGGTCGGCCTGACCGTCTTGTTCAATCGCTGGAACAATGTGTTCTACAATGCGCTACAGGAGAAGAACTATGATGTCTTCACCTACCAGATCGGCTACTTCTGCGTTCTCGCGACGTTCTGGATCGCGTTAAAGGTCTACCAGCTCTACCTCAACCAGTGGCTACAGATCCGCTGGCGGCGCTGGATGACCGAGCGCTATCTCGGCGGCTGGTTGTCCGATGCCAATCACTACCGGATGCAGCTCCAGGGCGATGCCGCCGATAACCCGGACCAGCGCATCGCGGAGGACACCCAGCTGTTCGTCGAACGGACCCTGACGCTTGGCATTGGTCTTTTGAGTTCGGTCGTTACCCTGATTTCGTTTATCTTCATCCTGTGGGGCCTGTCCGAAGCTGCACCACTGCATATGTTCGGTCGGGACATCGCGATTCCCGGCTATCTGGTATGGGGTGCGCTGATTTACGCGGTGTTTGGGACCGTGCTGACCCATCTGATCGGCTGGCCGCTGGTCGGACTCAACTTCCAGCAGCAGCGCTTCGAGGCCGATTTTCGTTTCAATCTCGTCCGTGCCCGCGAAAACGCCGAACAGATCGCGCTCCTGAGCGGCGAAAGCGCCGAGCGCTCACGGCTGTCGTCGCGTTTCCAGCGCGTGGTCGGGAACTGGCTCGGCATCATGCAGCGCACGAAAAAACTGACCGCCTTTACGGCGAGCTATTCGCAGGCCTCCATCATCTTTCCTTACATATTGGTGGCGCCCGCCTATTTCGCCGACAAGGTTCAATTGGGTGGCCTGATGCAGACCGCATCCGCCTTCGGCAGCGTCCAGGACGCGCTCTCCTTCTTCATCACCGCCTACCGCACGCTCGCCGAGTGGCAAGCGGTGGTGGCGCGTCTCGACGGTTTCGAAGCATCGATTGCCAACGCCACGGCGCTGGCGGCCGATGCCGACATCGTGCAGGTCGCATCCGCCGCCAATGGCGCGATCGACCTTGAAAAACTTCTGGTCAAGCTGCCCAACGGCGCGCCGCTGGTGAGCGCCGACGGTTTCAGCTTTCGCGGCAAAGAGCGCACGCTGGTCACCGGTCCATCGGGGTCGGGCAAGTCGACCTTGTTCCGCGCCATCGCCGGCATCTGGCCGTTCGCGACCGGGACGATCGACATTCCTGCGAAAGCGACGCTGATGATGTTGCCGCAGCGCCCATATTTTCCCGTCGGGTCCCTGCATGCCGCGGTCGCCTATCCCGCGGAAGCAACCGCCTTCAGCCAGCAGCGGCTCGCCGAAGTCGTGTCGGCGGTCGGGCTGCCGGCGCTGGCGTCGCGGCTGGACGAAGACGCGCACTGGAACCGGATGCTCTCGCTCGGCGAGCAGCAGCGTCTCGGTCTCGCCCGCGCGCTGCTGCACGCGCCGCAATACCTTTTTCTCGATGAAGCGACCGCGTCTCTCGACGAACCGTCGGAGGCCGCGCTTTACCGCCTCATCGAGCAAGCATTACCGGCAACGACCATCGTGTCGATCGGCCATCGCAGCACGCTGGAAGCCTTCCACCAGCGCAACGTGGTGCTGGTACGCGATGGTGAGCGGTATGCGCTGCAAGACCGTCCTGAGGGCGCCAAGCCGTCTTGAGCGACCTGTTCCAAACGACGCCTCGCCGTTATTCTTGAATTTGACGCAGAGATTGGCCAAGTTCAGAGAATGAAGATCATCACGGACGATCCCGATTGGGCGCGCGATATGTACGAAGCGCGGGTGCTGGCAATGCTGTTCGTCGGAAAGTATGGGCGCGCGCAAGGTAGCGGGATGCCTTGCAAGATTGCCGAGCGTGGCGGCCTGACGGTCACCTATTATCCAAGCCGCTCGCCCGTTCTGCTCACGATCAACGCTTCCGACAATCGGGTCAAGACTTCCGTGCGCGTTCTCAGTGTCGAGTGGAATGACGGCGACGCTTGGCGAGTAGCAATCGAAACCTATCAGCGCGGCCGATGGCAATCCCGGCTCAAGGCCATGGTGCACCCACGACCGTGGTTAGAGCGCTGGCGAGCGCTGGCCCTGTTCACTGCAGCGCCGAGGCAACGCGTCCCAAGCATCTGATCGATGTGATCGGGAAAGCCCACTGACCAATGTCGGACAGATGGGCGCGGCCCTCATGAGGTCGAGCCGGTCCAGCGCCGGTGGGTTCACCATCAATTTACTTAAAGCTTTTCGATCCCCGAAATAATCCCGCCCCGACGGGGTCTTACCGGTCGGGGCGAGCTCGTCCAGGAGAGGACAAACAATGGTACGCAAAACGGTAATGGCCCTAATGGCGTTGGCTGCAATTGGTTTGGCTGCTCCAACCGGCGCTTTCGCACGTGGCGGAGGTGGAGGAGGCCATGGAGGCGGTGGTTTCCACGGAGGTGGTTTCCACGGAGGCGGTTTCCACGGAGGTGGTTTCCATGGAGGTGGTGGTTTTCACAGAGGTGGTTTCCATGGAGGTGGTTTCCATGGAGGTGGTTTTCACAGAGGTGGTTTTGCCGGTTTCCACGGAGGCGGCTTTCATCGCGGATTCCACAGGCATGCCTTTATCGGATTTGGCTTCGGGCCATACGCCTATGGCGGCTACCCTTACTACGACAATTACTACGATGAAGGCTGCTATCTCGTCCATCGGCGCGTGCTGACGCACTACGGCTGGCGCGTTCGCCGCGTCCAAGTTTGCGCCTAAGCATTTCGATCAGCGACCAGTCGGCTCGCGCTGACAGGTACGACGGATGGCATCCGCCTCTCGCCAATCCTGGCCCATTCAAGCTCACCGCAAAACAAAAGGGCGGCAGAGTGATCTGCCGCCCTTGGGTCTTGAGAGAATGACTTACTTCAGAACGAGCTATTTCAGGTTTGTCATCGCGGTCAGGTCTGCCGAGAGCTTGGCAATACCGGTCGCGCCGCACCATCCGGACTCGAACCCACCCGGATTGATGAGAGACGTGCTGGCCAGGGTCGATTTCGTGGCGGTGTAGTCGCTGGTGAAGGCGTTGCAGTTACCCTTCGAAAGATTGGTGTCGGAATAACGCAGGTCGAGCGTGAAGACCTTGTAGGTGAAGCCGACGCCGACATTCCAGGTATTGTAGCTGGGCTCTGGGATACCAAACTGGAAAATCTGTCCCGGGATTCCAGTTCCGTAGAACGCGTCGGACTTCCCAAGCCACTGCCGGCCGAATTCGCCGGAGATATACATGCCGACGCCGCTGCTGCCGAAAGTCGTGCTCGGTGCAGTCCACTTGGCGGTCACCGAAGCGTAGTCGCCCCAGGCACCGAGGTTCAGGAAATTCGGCGAGTAGTACTCGTTGGCGCCGACCTGCCACTGGTCGTTGAGGGTGACGTTGACCTTGGCGTAGCCTTCATAAAAGCTGGCATCCTTCTTCGCGAAGTTTCCGTTGATGGGCAACCCAACTCCAAACGAGAGGTCCTTGCCGCACAATGCCTGCGTATTAAAGCACTGGCCGCCCGGATAGAGATAACCCCAGACGCCGAAGTCGAAAGCGAACATGCCGACGGTCGGGCGGATACCGCCGTAGATGTCGATTTCAGCTGCCGCACGGTTCGGGAAGGAGATGCTCTCACCGGAGACGCCGATGTAGAGCTGCAAATCCTTGGTGACGTTGTAGCGCGGCTCGAAATAGGCGGCGACCGATGCCTTGTGGTTGGACTGGGTGATACCGCGGAACACATAATCGCTCATGATCGCGCTGCCGAAGGCGACATCCCACGGGTCGAACGCGACCACCGGCGGCGCCTTCTTGTAGACTTTCGCCGGAAGGTCAGCTGCAGAAGCTGAGCCCGCCCCGATCGCGAGCACCGCTGCGACTGACAAGATTGTTTTCTTCATGACGTTCCCCATCACATTAAAATCCAGTCCGATTCCAGCGCCCCCCAGGGGAAGCGACAACCAACTGTGGCAAAATTCGTTAACCTGAGGCCAATCTGCGGTGCGGCGACCGTCGCGGGAAGCAAAAAAGACAAGCAGATGCCGATTTTTCAATCATTATTATGGTTCCGCGCTCGGTTGTTGCTGGGTGTTGCACTAGAACAACAACTTTAGGGCGTCTCCGCAGGGCAAAGACACTTGCAGCCGGGCGGTGCCCGGGCCGCCCGGCAAAATCCCTCCCGGGACCGGGCCAGGCAAAGCGTTGATTGATTCGGACCCGCCGAACAGTCACGCCGTCACTGCGAGCCACATGGTCGCGCGAACACTCGCCCGATGCTCCGCCCCATCTTTTGAGAGTCTGGATCTGGTGAGAGTCTGGGTCTGGCGCGAAACAGAAACGGCAACGAAAAGTCACGCCCTCATCGCGCCCCGACGGGTCGGCGCAAAGCGCCGCCCGATGACAGGCTCCGCAAGGCAATCCAGCCAGCCCGCTCGGCGCAGAGCGCTCACTGGATTGCTTCGCCGCAGCGCTCCTTACAATGACGATGAGGCACTGCACGACCACCGCCGTCATACGACCAACCCTCAACGTCATTGCGAGCCACCGGGCCGCGCGAACGCGCGCCCGATGCTAAACTCCGCGAAGCAATCCGGAGTACGAATGAAACAAGGTGCTGGATTGCTCCGTTGCGGGCGCTCCCCGCAATGAGGAACGCTGCCGCTGAACCTGCTGGCCGCATTTCCGGCCATGCTCCGAGGCGTTGAACATGCAAAAAGGCCGCAACGGCGAGCGTTGCGGCCTTCGAGACATCCGGCCCCTCTCCGCTTCGGGAGCGTGCCGGCAGCGCTAGGCGCTAGTTGGTGTCGTCGTGATCGCCCGAGCCATGATCGGAGGCGTGGCTGGATGCGCCATGGCTGTCCGAATGCTCCTGGGGTGCAGCGTGACTTGGTGCCGGGGAAGCCCAGCTTGGCGCTGAGGGCGCAGGCGCGGCAACCGGAGCCGGCTTAGGAGCAGCGGGCTTGGGTGCGCGAGGCTTGGGCGCGGGTTTCGGAGCCGCGGGAGTTGCCGCGGGAGCCGCGGTCTTTGCCGGGCTCTTTGCAGACTTCTTCGGAGCGGCCTTCTTGGCTGTCTTCGCAGTTTTCTTGGCCGATTTCTTTGCGGATTTTTTTGCTGTTTTCTTTGCAGCTTTCTTGGCGGACTTCTTCGCCGACTTCTTGGACGCCTTTTTCGCGGACCTTGTCTTTGCCGTCAGAAGCTTCTTTTTGCTCTTTTTTTCCTTCTTGCCCTTTTTACCCTTTTTGCCTTTAGCCATAGTGGTCCTCCTGTTGCCGCTGATCCATATCCATCAGGCGTTTCAAGTCTTCCGCTTTAGCGGGGCCTCAAATCTTAGTTCAATCCTGGCCGCGGACCGCCTGTCGCCCAATCGAGAAGCTCAATCGTGTGGACCACAGGGACTGACGTTCCACCGGCAATCTGCACCATGCATCCAATATTGCCGGCGGCGATCATGTCCGGCTTGACCGTCGCGATATTGGCGACCTTTCGATCACGCAATCTGCCCGCAATGTCAGGCTGGAGGATGTTGTACGTTCCCGCCGAACCGCAACACAAATGACTCTCGGGTACATCTTTCACCACGAATCCGCTCTTGGAAAGCAATTCTTTCGGAAGCTGCGTGATTTTCTGTCCGTGCTGCAATGAGCACGCCGAGTGATAGGCGACGACAAGGTCGCTCGATCGCTCTCGCACAGGCAGATCCATGCCGTCGACATATTCGGTGATGTCCTTGGCAAGCGCCGATACCCGTGCTGCCGGTCCTGCGAAATCGCGGTCCTCGCGCAGCATGAATCCATAGTCCTTGATCACCGTTCCGCAACCGGATGTCGTCACCACGATGGCATCGAGGCCACCCCGGTCGGCTTCCCCGAGCCAGGCGCCGATGTTCGCCCGCGCCCGCGCCAGCGCGTCACCGTCGCGGCCGAGATGATGGGTCAGCGCGCCGCAGCATTGCTCGTCCTTGACCAGGACGACTTCGATTCCGTGACGGGTCAGCAGGCGGATGGCGGCCTGATTGATGCGCGGCGCCAGCACCTGCTGGGCGCAACCTTGCAACAGCGCAACCCTTCCGCGCCTGGTCCCGAGCGCCGCAAACACGCGTCCTGCTGCAGGCCCCGCCGCCGGCAGCGCGACCGGGGCCAGCGCCAGCATCGCCTTGACCCTGCTCAGCAAGGTCGGGCTTGGCAATCCGCTCGACGACGGCAGCAACGCCGCCAGGGGCTGCGCCAGGCGTGCCAGGATCATGCTGGCGCGAAACAGTCCGGGCCGCGGCAGCACCCACGCCAGCAGCCCGCGCAACGCCCGCTCGGCGAGCGGGCGGGAATAGTCCTTCTCGATCCTGACCCGGGCCTGATCGACCAGATGCATGTAGTTCACGCCGGAGGGACAGGTGGTCATGCAGGCGAGGCAGGAGAGGCAGCGGTCGATGTGCTTGACCACCTCCTGCGTCGGCGCCTGGTTCTTCTCCAGCATCTCCTTGATGAGATAGATCCGGCCGCGCGGGCTATCCAGTTCGTCGCCGAGCAGCACATAGGTCGGGCAGGTCGCGGTGCAAAATCCGCAATGCACGCAGGCGCGCAAAATCTTGTCGGCTTCGGCGATATCGGGATCGGCAAGCTGAGCCAGGGTGAATTCGGTTTTCATGCTGTGGACCCTCGCGCCAGCCGGCCGCGATTGAGGATATTTTTCGGATCGAAAGCGTGCCTGACGCGCTCGCCCAGCGCCGCAAGGCCGCCGTCCTGCGGATGAAAGACATCGACGGCGCGTCGTACCGGCGCGGCTGCGCGAACCAGCGTGGCGTGGCCGCCGATCGCGCCGACGCGCTGGCGCAGCAATGCGGCATGCGCATCGACTGAGGGCGGCAACGCCGCCCAGAGCAATCCGCCGCCCCAGTCGTAGATCACGTCGCCGCCGGTCTCGCGCGCCAAGGCCTGGCCGAGCGCGCCGCCTGACGCGGGTGGGCAGACGATCCGCCACACCGGCCATGCTCCCAGCATGCCGTCGGCCGCGAACGGCGCGGCGTCCCGAATTGAGCTCCACAGCGCCGCGGACACCTCGTCCGCGACAATCTCGGCGGCTCCGAACGGCGCCAGCGTGGCGCCGAGCGACGCAGCGCGATGGGCGGCGGACGCCGTAATTCCTTCCAGCCGCAGCAAGGTCACCGGCTGCTGTGGCGACCCCAGGTCGGCCAGCGCGCCCTGCGCCGGATGAAACGCCGAGGCCGGCACATGTGCCGCGCCGGACACGTCGAACGGCGACCCCAGCGCCGCGGTCATCGCCCTGTTGGCCGTGACGTCATCGAGCCCGCGCAGCACCAGCGTGCGCTCGCTCTCGGCCCGCGGCATCACCTTCAGCGTCACCTCGGTCATAACCGCAAGCGTGCCCCAGGATCCCGCCAGCAGCTTGCAGAGGTCATAGCCGGTGACGTTCTTCACCACGCGGCCACCAGCTTTGAAACTGTCGCCGAAGCCGGACACGGCATGGGCACCGAGCAAATGGTCCCTCACCCCGCCGGCCTTGATGCGCCGGGGACCCGCAAGGCCGGCACCGATCATGCCACCGATGGTCCCGCTGTTCGCCGCGGTGCCCAGCAGGCGCGAGGTGTTCATCGGCTCGAACGCCAATTGCTGGCTTTTCGAGTCGATCAGCGACAGCACGTCGGCCAGCGGCGCGCCGGCCTGGACGGTGATGATCAATTCGCTCGGCTCATAGGCCGTCACCGCGTTCAGCGCCGACAAATCCAGCAGCGCATTGGTCGCCATCGGCTGGCCGATCAGCCGCTTGGTGCCATGACCGATGATTTCCAGCGGCTGCTCGCTGGCGATCGCCGCGCGCACCACCTGCTCGATATCGCCCGCGTCACGTACTTTCAGTGTGTCCACGATGCAACCCGATTGCGTTGCCTATTCCCTCTCCCCTTGCGGGGCCGAGACGAGCGAAGCTCGCTCTCTAGGGTCAGGGAGGGAGGTGAACAGCGAATGCCGGACCCCCGCATGGAGGGAGTGAGCAGGCCGTGCTTGAAGGACACGTTGGTGTCTCTCATCAGCCTAAGCGCGGACAGGTCGAGCATCGCATTGATCGCCATTAGCGTGTCCACGGTCGCCCCGCGTTCGGCGCGTTCCCTCCCCCCTTGTGGGGGAGGGCTAGGGAGAGGGGTGAACAACAAATGCCGGAGCTGGAGTTACCCCCCTCTCCAACTCTCCCCCACAAGGGGGGAGAGAGCAGGTCGTGCTTGATGGAAACGCTGGTGTCTCTCATTCGCCTCGAACCGGGGAAGATGAAGATCTCGGAAAACGAATCGGCGCGCGCGTTCCCTCCCCCCTTGCGGGGTCGAGACGAGCGAAGCTCGCTCTCCTTGCCGCCGTGGACGTGCACCCGGCCGAGTTCGGCGCAGCGATGCAGGGTCGGAAACACCTTGCCGGGATTGAGCAGGCCCTCCGCATCGAACGCACATTTCAACCGCTGCTGCTGGTTTAGATCGATCTCGCTGAACATCTCGGGCATCAAATCGCGCTTCTCGATGCCGACGCCGTGCTCGCCGGTAAGGACGCCGCCGAGTTCGACGCAGACTCGCAGGATATCGGCGCCGAAGGCTTCGGCGCGCTCCATCTCGCCGGGCTTGTTGGCGTCGTACAGGATCAGCGGATGCAGATTGCCGTCGCCGGCATGAAAGACGTTGGCGACGCCGAGGCGGTATCTTTCCGACAGGTCGCGGATTCGCGCCAGCGCCTCCGGCAGTTTGCCGCGCGGGATGGTGCCGTCCATGCACAGATAATCCGGCGAGATCCGTCCCACCGCGGGAAACGCCGCCTTGCGGCCGGCCCAGAACAAGAGGCGCTCCTGCTCGGAAGTGGAAATCTGGCAGCTGGTCGAGCCGCAGCGGAGTGCGATCGCTTCCACCCGTTTGATGAGTTCGTCGACCTCGACGCCGGGGCCATCCAGCTCGATGATCAAGAGCGCCTCGACGTCGAGCGGATAGCCGGCATGGACGAAGGCTTCGGCGGCATGGATCGCCGGCTTGTCCATCATTTCCATGCCACCGGGAATGATGCCGGCGCCGATGATCCGCGCCACGCATTCGCCCGCCGCCTCGACCTGTGCAAAACCCACCATCAGCGCCCGCGCCGTCTCCGGCTTTTGCAGAATCCGCACCGTCACCTCGGTGATGACGCCGAGCAGGCCTTCGGAGCCGGTGATGATTCCCATCAGGTCGTAGCCGCTGGTCTCGGCGGATTTGCCGCCGACCCTGATGATCTCGCCGGTGATCAGCACGATCTCGCAGCCGAGTACATTGTTGGTGGTCATGCCGTATTTCACGCAATGGACGCCGCCGGAATTTTCCGCGACATTGCCGCCGATCGAACAGGCAATCTGCGAGGAGGGGTCCGGCGCATAGTAAAATCCGGCATGCGCCACCGCCTCGCTGATGGCGAGATTAGTCACCCCGGGCTCGGTCACCACGGCGCGGTTATCCAAATCGATCTCGCGGATGCGCTTGAATTTGCCGAGGCCCAGGAGCACGGCGTCGGCCAGCGGCAGCGCGCCGCCTGACAGCGAGGTTCCGGAACCCCGTGGAACCACCTTGATTGCGTTTTCGAAGCAATAGCGCAGCACCTGTGACACCTGCTCGGTGGTGTCAGGCAGCACCACCACCATCGGCGGCTGGCGATAGGCCATCAGGCCATCGGACTCGTAGGGCAGCATTTCGGCTGCGCTGTCGATCACGCCCTCGCCCGGCACGATGGCGCGCAGCGCCGCGACGATGGCGTCGCGGCGGGCCAAAACCGCCTGATCCGATGCCGGCATCTTGATCGTCATCTAACACTCTCCCGCCGGCGGGGGGTGCATCCGAGCCGGTCGATTTGTCGCGGGAAATCAAGCACGTCCTGATTGTTTTGGGTAGGGAGGAACCGGACGGTTTGCGCAGGGCAGCGATGAGCAGAGTGGCTTGTGCATCGCAACCCCCGCATGCGACAAACCGGTGCGGAAAACCCCAACGGTACAAAACGGTACAAAGAGCATTCCATGAAAAATCCGACCCTGAGCGCGCTGATCGTCATTGCAACCTCGACCGCGGCATCGTCCCTCGCGCTTGCGCAGGACGTCGCCGCCGGCAAGGCCTCCTTCAACAAGTGCATGGCCTGCCACGCGATCGGCGAAGGCGCCAAGAACAAGGTCGGCCCCGAACTCAATGGCCTCGACGGTCGCAAGTCAGGAACTGCGCCGAATTATTCCTATTCGGAGGCCAACAAGAATTCCGGCATCACCTGGAGCGAGGCCCTGTTCAAGGAATACATCAAGGACCCGAAGGCGAAAATTCCCGGCACCAAGATGGCGTTCGCCGGCATCAAGAACGAAAAGGAAGTTAATGATCTGTGGGCGTTCCTCGCGCAATACGGCGCGGATGGGAAGGTGAAGTAGTTGTCCGGGGTGCACGGATACGCCAACGGCGAAGTCACGAGCCGCGGCAGATGAACGAAAGCATGCCCGTCGGCGACTACTGCGCAGGCGGGCAATGTCGCCACCAATTGCGGGGTCGCCATGCGGATTCAGAATCTTGCCGCGGCGCTGATCGCCGCATCGGCTTTGGTTGCGACGACGCCTGCCACGGCGGGTGTCTGGAGTCTCGGCTGCAAGGGCAATATCGGCGATACCACGCTGATCTTTGACCGCTATTCGCTCGTCACGTTGCCGAAGAAACTGGCGAGCGGAGATCTGCGCGGGTTCATCCGGGGAAACATCGATATCTTCAACCTGACCAGCAACGGGGACGGCTTTCAGCCTACGATGGAATTTACCAGTGGCGCCTACGCCGATCAAACCATCACCCTGACGGAGACGGACTCGCGGAAAGTCTCCGGAAAGCGTGGCCAAGTCGGCACGCGTGACGAAACCACCGACGTCTTCCGCAAGACCTACCGCTTCAAACAGGTCAGCCCGCGCGCCCTTCCCGAGGCCAACATCATCGTGGATTGCCTCGAGTACCAGTTGACCGCGCCGTAACCCTTACGCCCCGACCAGGATCCTGGTCGGCAACACCGCCTGGACCACGAGACCGCGGGCGCGGGCATCCATCACGCCGACCGCGCGCAACGCCAGCAGCGTCACCGTCTGCACGGCGTCGCGCAGCCTGGCGGGATCGTCGAAATTGTCCGGCGCCAGCGGGCCGACCAGCGATTCGTGCAGCGCGCCGAGCAGCGCGGTCGCGGCCAGCGCGGTGTCCTGCGCCGGCAGATGTCCGGCCCGCACCGCGGCGACGATGCGGGCTTCGATCTCGTCGGCAATCTCGCGGCGGCTCGCCAGCCGGGACGCGGTGACGTCGACATCGACGGGCTCGGCCAGAATGCCCCACGCCAGCTTGCGATGCGACAGCGCATGCACCGCGACGGTGGTGACGGCCGCCGCCAGCGCCGAGGACGGACCGGGTGCTGCGTCGGCGGCGCGGCGGATCGCGGCCAGTTCATCACGCGACACGTCGGCGATCAGCTCGGAAATCAGATCGGCCTTGGAAGGAAAATAGCGATAGACGGTACCGGCGGCCACGTTGGCACGGTGCGCCACCGGCGCGATCTGCACCGCGGCCATACCGCCATTCGCCGCGGTATCCCGCGCCGCGGCCAGGATGGCGCTGCGGCGCGCCGCGAGGCGCTTCACGACCTGGGTAGTCCGCCGATAAACCATGGCGCGTTTCTCATCCCCGGGGCAGGTTCTCAAGCCGTTGCGCTCTGGAGAACCCGCGTCTCTTCAATGTTTTGAGCGAAATTTACCAATTCGCCGAGAAGAACTGAACACCAATTCAGGCTCCTTGACAAGCGTCTTTGCGAACCTGAATGACCAATCATTTTAGCTCGGAAGGCAGGCCGCAGGACTGAAAGTCCAGCCGGAAATACGGTTTGCGGTTCTGTTCGTCAGTGCGAGGAGCCGTTGCGACGAAGCAATCCAGTTCGCTGGATTGCTCCGGACCCTTTCATCGGGCGCGCATGCGCGCGACCCGTTGGCACAGCAATGACGGCGCGACTTTGATCGCGCTACCCGGCAAACCCGATCGCTCGGGCCAGTGCCGCCACCGCCATGCCGGTGATGACGGCGATGAAATCGTTGCGCCGGATGATGGTCACCGTCATCGCTGCCGCGATGGCGAACATCACCACCGCTCCGCCATTGACCGCGACCGGCAGCGCTGCGGCGACGATGATCGATCCGGGCAGAGCGTCGAGCATGCGGCGAACCCGCGGCGTCATCGTGACGTAGCCCATCAGCCAGTAGCCGCCGAGCCGCGAGACCACGGTGACCGCGGTCATCACCGCGAACGCGATCATGACGTCGCTGCGCAGAAAATCGCTCATGCCGATGGCCCGTGGGCCGCCGCCGGCTCATCCATCAAGCCGGCGCTGAGGCTGCCGGACAGCGCGCCCGCGATGATGAACCACCATCCGCCCACCAGCCAGTGCATGATCAAGGCGACGGCACCCGAGACCACCCAGGGGATCGCCCGCCGCGGCCCCTTCCACGCCGGCACCAGCATGGCGGCGTAGAACGCCGGCATCACCAGATCGACGCCATATTTTTTCGGATCGGTGAGCTGCTCGGCCAGAAGAAAGCCGGGGAGCGCCGCAAACAACCAGACCGCATAGAGCACCAGCGCGCCGCCGACATAGAACCACGCATCGGCGCCGCCGTGGTCGCGATAGCGCATCGCTGCCAGCCAGCCGCCGTCGGTGACCAGCAGCATCGACGGATAGGCCTGCCACGGCGGCAGCGTGCCGAACCATGGCCGCAGCGTTGCGCTCATCAGCGAGAAGCGGATGTTGACGGTGGCCGTCAAGAGCGCCAGCGTCGCGATCGACGACGGCGTCAGCTTTTCCGGCCACGACTGCACCGCGACGAACTGCGACAGCCCGCCATAGACGAAGGCCATCATCACTTCGATCTCTGGAAGCGTGAAATGCTTTTGCGCACAGAGCGCGCCGAACGCCATGCCGAACGCCAGCGTGCCCGGCAGCATCGGCCCGATCGCGACGACACCGGGCATGAAAGCCTCGCCCGACCAATAGGCCGGCGCCTTGGTAATTCCCGATGTCATGAATCGATCCGCATGGCCTGCATGGGTGCGGGCAACGCGCGATCAGGTCAATCCGTGGGGATTCATACGCGCTATGCGCTGGTGTCCCGAATGTGACGCTCAGCCGCAGCCAATTCCCGCTCGCCGTCCGGCTATTTGCTCGGGCACGCGGCCCTTTATCGCGTTTGCCCATGCGCTGTAAGTGATGCGCCCCGCGCTGTCTTCCTGCAGGTGCGCGCGCACGCGCGTTTTTATCCGCGCGACGTCATCGGGTGCCATGGGCGCGACGAGCGGACCGATCGTCGCTCCCAGCGTGGCGGCCGTCCAAAAGTCGTCGAAATCCACGAAACTGCGTTGCACGTCGATCCTTCGCGTTTCGACCTCGACGAGACCGGCATCCGTCCACAACTTTTGCAGAGCTTCGATTGCCGAGGCGTCGGAGCTGGGCGGGCGAACCGGAGGAAAGCCCATCTCCTTCAGTTCGGTCTGGATCGGCTGCAGGGGGAATCCACCGCCCGCCATGTCCCAGGCATACGCCGCCACCTTGCCGCCGGGAACCACCACTCGCACCATCTCGGCGACGCCCCTGGCCGGCTCGGGAACGAAGAAAATCACCAGCGCCATGATGGCCACATCGAACGTGCGGTCCGGAAACGGAAGCGCCATCGCATCGCCCTTCCGGAACTCCGCCATCTGTGTACCGCTGCGCGTGCGGGCGTAGGCAAGTTGCCCGTCTGACGGATCGATCCCCTGAACTTCTGCGGGGGCGTTCCTTGCAACGATCCGTTCGGTGAAGGCTCCGTTTCCGCAGCCGACATCGATCCACCTGAGACCGGCGCGCGGCGCCAGCCAATCCAGAAAAGTTTCGCCAGCGAGCTTGCTCCAGGCGCCCATCATCCGCTCATAGGCGGCCCCATCGTCGAAGCGGATTTGTTGCTCGGGCATGAGATTGTCTTTCATTTGTATGGAAGCTGCCTGATCGCCGGACACTGCGACCAATAGCATTCCACAATCGCCCGGAAAAGCGAGCCAGCATGCCCGAGATGATGTGCTCATCGGACTTGGCGCAGACGCCGGGGAATCGATGCGATTGCCGAGTAGGCCCGGGGTATTTCACCCCGAGCCCCTCACAGAACCGGACTTGACACTCTCGCGTCATCCGGCTCGTGCCACCGCGCGAAGGCTG
>WNFI01657044.1_pt1 | contig 53598 bp, 47 predicted proteins | sample 5400471 | NCBI WGS metagenome assembly WNFI01 (sample SAMN13153348, study PRJNA577476) | soil metagenome | isolation source: 100 cm saprolite on Douglas fir-dominated hillslope | place: USA:California | collected 2013-09-17
TGCCCGACCAGAGAGGCTGCAACGGAAAACCTCTCTGCCAGCCTTCTCAACCACCTCATGAATATGGACCAGGCATCCGGCCCAAGGATGCCACGGATATTCTACCTATTATGCAGGTGGAGAATCCGCTACTCGCGTTCAAAATGCTCTGCCGAGGTGTGCAGGCCGAGACCATCGAAGCGCGTTCTCATGGTCATGCATGTCAGCTGCGCGATATTGTGCTCATCGGCATTCTTACACAGTGCGCGCTTCGACGCATGACGATGAGCAAACTCGACCTCGAACATTTGCTGTACGATAAGGAAAACCGCAGATGGTCGCTTCGGATACCACGCGGGTTGTTCAAAAACAGCAACGGACCGTATTTCGTATCTCCGAATGGCGAGATCCGAGAGCACTACGAACGGGAATTGCTGGACCAGTATGGTCTGTATGATGCGCTTGGCGAATATCTCTCTTGGGGTCGATCGAGTATGCTGGGTGAGACTGAGACGAAGGCCCTTCTCGCGAGCGCTCCGCGACGTCGGAGGAGCCGTCACGTCAGGCGAAATCGCGAAAAAGGACGGTTTCTTGGGGCATCCATAAGGTCTCTCGTTCACCGGCTGAGTGCCCGACATGTGGGCCATAAGCCTAAGACGGGCGACGGCATCGAAGGCATCCCCTACTTTGGTCCTCACGCGTGCCGCCACATCCTGGCGACAGCCATCCTTAAGTTATCGCAGAGTGCCAACGCGGAGCAGGAGGCCGCGGACGCAATTCAGGACAGCGTTCAGCTTATCCGGGAGAACTATGCTCGATATGTCCCACGCGATCGAGAAAAGAAGCTTATGACGACCTTGCAGGCGGGCTTTGGCACGTCGTTCTAGCTTTCTCGTGACCACACTAAGCCACGATGCGACCGCGTTCCACTTTTGGAGCGCGGTTTTTCGTTTGTTGCCGCGTCGTTATCCGCTATCGAATGAGTAACTAAGCAGCTTCGAGAAAATGCTCGCTACCCAAACTGTTTCCTACTGCACGTAAGTCATAGACTCTCGCATTTTGGGACTTTTCAACAACATAATCGGCGTAAAGCAGCCCCGGTACTCCCGTCGATTGACCTGGGCAACCAACTGACAATTCAATTATAAATTATATAGCGATTTCAATGACATATGAGTTCGTAGTTTTATTCCGAATGGCGCGCCATTCTGAATAGAGCCGCGAACGCGGGCTGCCGTATCCTGCCATCGCCGTCGATTGCGAAGTGATTGCCGCCTTGCGCGATGGAGGCACTTATTGTGACCTCCGCGCCGAGCCTGTTCGCTTTTTTGACTGCGGCTTCAGTACGATCAGTTCTTCCCTCTCAGCACGGGCCTTGGCGGCCACAAGGATTTCGCGCATCTGTTTGACGATTTCGGGTTCAAGAGCCGAAATCGCAGCCATCTGGTCGGCGTTGATCGAACCTTTACGGCCGTAACCTCCGGGTACATCGGAAACGTGGCCTAAAATGCGGTCGCGCGTGCGTTTCGCAACGGTGCTGTTATCGAGCCAATCCGCCATCAAATGGCGTGTTGCGTACAAAGTGAGATCGGCCCGCACAATTTTCAGCACCTTCTTGACGTATTGCCAACTTTTGGTGATCGGTTGTGACCAGCGCGTGGTGCCGTCACCACGTGGGTACTCTTTCCATTCGGGAAACAACCGCTCCTCATTTGCGTTCGTCAGATAAAGCATGCGATTCAGAAGACCGAGTTCGATCAGCAGCGGGTGGATCGGCACAACCCGGCCGGAACTGTTGGTCTTGAGGTTGCGCAGATCTTCGATCGCAACACGCCCTTTGCGCGCATCGAACGGCCGCAAATCGAAATAATAATATTCACCGTCGGTTTGAATGTCGACGCATTTGATCTGCCCGACTTCGCCGGGCCTCATGCCCGTCAGGATCAGGATAAGATAGGCCCAGTACAAATGGTTTTGGACAAAGTAGCGGCCCGGCGTCCAGATCCGGTGAGGGCCCGCGCATCCCGTGAACAGCGGCAATCTCAGCAGGTCCAGCAATTCCGCGTCTTCGAAGGCGTCGCGAGGCAGCGCCGCGAGATTCTGCGGATCAATACAGACAAAGGTGGGACGGGGCCCCGGATAGAGCTTTTTGTCGATGGCCCAGTCAATGAACTTGTACAACCCGTACCTGTAACGCCCCTTGATCGTGGTCTCTGTCACGCGCGAAATCCCGTCCCATCCGTGCTTCTGGGCGTAGCAATAGCGCGCATATAGAGATGAGCCAGCGTCGTCCGGCAAATCGCGGGGGTGCGGAATATCCGGCAGCGCGAGGTCGAGTTTGTCCCAATCATCCTTGCTGACCGAATGAAGCGGAGGGTCGTCCAAGAAATCGATGGCGAATTGCACAATCGCAGCGGTTTCCGAGCGGCCCTTGGAGAGGTGCGCTTTCTTTCGGTCGGGAGGTGCGAGGTACAGATCGCGCGCCACCGACATGATCGGGCCCGCCACGCCTATTGGCGTGGTGGCCGCCCCCAGTTGGAGGGCGTGCGCGGAGTGGTTGTGCAGCGCATGGGCCTGCAGGCTTTCGGCCACCAGCGAGCGAATGAGTTGCAGGGGATCGATCACCGCGTGCAACGCTGGGGAAGTCTCAATTGAGCTGGGTAGGGGCCTCGCAGTCGGCGCACTCGCGATTTGTACCTGGTCGTTGCGGCCTTCGTCATAAGCACGATGACGATCGATGCGCTGCATAGTTTTTTCGAGCGATTTGTTCTGGTCGACGAAATCGACCCAAATGCTGGCGAAACCCGGGAAGATCTTCGGGAATGCAAAACCGCGCTCGTTGGCACGACCCATATAGTGCCGCACCTGATGTTCAAAAGCGCAACGCTCGGCCAAGATGCGTTCCGACGCGGCCGGAGGGCGCCCAACGTAGGATTTGAGGCGGCCATGCAGCACGCTGCCGACCGTCTCCAGATCGGGAGCCGCCACCAGATCCTGAGCCCACCCCAAGCCGTCCATCAACCTTCTCCGCGCCTCGGCGAAATCCGCCGTCCTTAATGACGCGCGCAGAATGGGACCGCCGTAAAGCGTCGCCGACGGTTTCCCCAACCTTATTTGCATGAAGTAGCGGCCACCCTCGCGGCGACCGAGATAGGACGGACGAGCCATGTTCAACCTGACCTTCGGGGCCGGATCAGCGTGTGACATCCCAGTGTGATGTCACACGGTCGGATCCGCACCCCTGTTGCGATCAAGTCATTGAATTCGCTTGCTTTAGCTCCTGATACGGATGTGGTAGCGCGTCCCTCTCTCGCTACCAGATCGCGTGTTGTCCAGCCCGGAGACATAGGTAACACCCGTACCTAAGACATGGGTAACGACCGCGTGCCCTGACGACGAGAACCTCAAACAGGCGCCGCCGCGCCGCGTTCATGAGCGGCATCCGGCCATCACGACCGAAGACCGAGGCGCCAGAGCGAGCCCTGTCTTGGAAGGTTGCGATAACGTCGATCTTCGGCATAAGCCCGACATGAGCGATCCGATCCTTGGTCGATGGGACCGACTGGATCGGCTCACCCCCGATGGCATCAATCGGTCCATCACAGCGACAGTTTACGGACGTCGATCGTGCGCGACGTTGCCAGGACCGTAACTTCGAAATGATCTGTCTGTACGATGCCCGTAATGTTGCGCGGACGGTGCGCGACAACGTTGACACCAGTTTCACGCCGCAAGCTGTCGTAGATCAGTCCCGCGCTACCTGACGTGCGAACTTCCTCGCCAAGTTTCTGCGAGCCATCATAGCGTTCGCTCGCATATACGTCGGAGCGTGTCGCCTGCTGACCTCTGATGTCGAGATAGTCCCCGAGCAGCGTTGCGGTATAGGCTCTGTAAGTGCGGCTCATTGTGGCGACGCTGCGCGCGGCCGTTTCGCGCCGCAGGTGATGACCGACCTCGGCAGCTGCGGTCCGAATATCGTCGGCGGCGTACCAGGCGCCAAGCTCCGGTCCGTTGAATCTCATTCCGCCAGGGGTGACATGAAGAAAGGCAGCCATGACGATACTGGCATTGGGCACGCCATACACCCATTCGCTGCGCGGCAACCGATCGATGCGATCCGCCACGAGCCGATCGTTCGTCCAACCGACCAGTTCCATCACCGCTGAAAGGTCCGCCGCCGTCGCGACGGTATCGAACAGCCCGATGGGAGGGAATTGCGACGGGATCAGGCGATGGGCAGGCTGCGGCGAGGGTGCGAAAGCGTCCGTCACCGGAAGACAATTTCCGTGTCGTCGTAAGGCGTGAACGCCTCGTCTATGGTGTTCGGCTGCATGTAGAGGCCGCCGCGCGCGCCATCGAGGAAACGGCGCACCGAGAGCAACCCATCCTGAGAGCCGCAGGTCACGAGGTCGAGCGGAGGTCGCCCGCCGAAGACGACAGCGCTGTGCGGGGTTCGCAGCCAGTCGACGCCGAGTCGTTCTCCCGGGAAGAGAATCCCGAGCGCCTGGTGGATACCGAACACCGCAGAAATGCGCGTGAGGACATCAACGTCGAGGGTGAAAGCGCCGTGCTCGCGTGCCTGCTTACACCAGTTGTGATACGTCGATCGAGACGGATATCCGAGGACCAGGAGACGCTGCTCTTCGGTCAACCCCCACAGATCTGCGATGGCGAGGAAGGTCCGTAAAGCAGGAGCACTGAGCCGCCTTCGATTGGCGGGCGCAAGGCGTGAATTGTCGAGGCGCTGAGGGCCTTTGACTGTCTTGGCCGGGCGTGTTTCGCGATCGCTTCGCATAGGGGTGCCTACTTGTCAGATATGGATATAGTCTAAATCGGGACAAAGGCAAGCCTGAATGCATACGCACTTCACCACCTTGGATTTCTGCGGCAGCATCCCAACCACGACCTGATCGCACCAAACTGGCTCTCGTTGTCTTCTTCGATGTGGCGACGAATGCGCATCAAGTCTCCAAACTCAGCTCTGCGACGCTCTAGAAATTTCGCGCCGGTCACGTTTGCCGATTCTTCTTTCGGATCCCGCTACAATTGCCGCCCACGTGACGCGCTGAGTGTTTTCCTCGCACACAAGTCCGATTGATTTGTAATTCAAATCAATAGGCGACGAGCAAGCAATTGTGCAAATCCTCGCGCCCAGATTAATCTCGCTCCCGTTCGCCCACATCGGGTCATGAGAACGGCACGAGATCAGCTGGATTGGCGCCTGAAGCATCAAGAAGCCACGCCAATTAACCAGGAAAAATCTCCCGGGGAGGGACAATGCTCTCATTCAATGGGTGAAAATTCGCAATCGAATGGCTTTGCAGCGCCTTGAAGCACTATGTTTACGCTATAGCCGTTTGACTTCGGCGCAACACGACATGCCACACTATGCCGGTCTCAGTTGAGAGCCCACAGATAAGCGAGCACGGCCGCCACGCCCAACCCGGTGCGGACCGCGTGCAGCCTTCCCCACGTCTCGATCAGGGCGCGAGACGCGGAATCAGCTTGTTCGTGGCCGACAGCTTTCAGTCGGTTATTCGTCGGCATGACGCAGAGCAGAGTGTAGGGCCAATTCGCCAGGATCAGCATAGCGCCGACGATCCAACGCCAATCCTTGGTTTGCCAACCGGTCAACAAGCCGAGAACCCCTGATATGACAGCGAGGCTCGACTGCATGGCGAAACCGCGCGCGTAACTCGGCTTCCATTGCGCCAACAGACTCTTGTCGTCGAGGGTGAGGCGCGCAGGCTGTTCGGCAACGTTCACATAGAGCGCGGCTCCGGCGAAGGCGGCGGCGAGACTGAACGCGATTTGGCCAGCCAGCATTTTTGGCACCTTCATCGACATCTTGACAAGATGTTGTCATTTTGGTTACTAATTGTCAATTATGACTCGGATCAATAAAGCGATGTCCAGCGAGGCCGCGACCGCCCTCATCCTTGAAGTATTTCGGCTGAACGGGCGTCTCCTGGCGGCAGGAGACAGACTTGTCTCAAAACTCGGGCTGACCAGCGCGCGGTGGCAGGCTCTTGGTGCAATCGCCCTCTCGCCGACACCAGAGCCGGTGGCGCGCCTCGCCCGCAACATGGGGCTCAATCGACAGGGGCTGCAGCGAATCCTCAACGAGCTTGCCGAGGCAGGCATCGTCGCGTTCCAAGAGAACCCGCATCATCGCCGCGCAAAACTCGTCGTGCTTACCCAGAAAGGCCGCGACGTTTACGGCGCTGCAAGCCGGTTACAGGTACCGTGGGTGAATTCGCTCTCGAGAGGGCTCGAAGCGGAGAGCATCCTTGCTGTCAGCTCTATCCTTCGGGCGCTGCGAGAACGCCTTGAGAAGGAGGATAAGATAAGCCGCCGCGTTGAAGAGCGCGGCTGATGCGGCAGCGAACCTGACGCGGCGCACCGAATTGCGGCGATGTCCCAGGGCGCGAGGCCCGTTCGGATGCCCAGGCGGGCCACCGACGATGAACCCCGCCCGAACGCTGACGGCAGCGAGGCCGTAAAGCGCGCCGCGCGTATTCGGAGGTCGTCGGGCTTTGCGCCATGATCAGTTTTCAAAAATCAAGCAGGTGGTTGTACCGTGGACGAGCAGGCGCCCTTTGCTGTCCGTGACACGTCCTTCCGCGGTACCGACCCGGCGACCCCGATTGATCGCCGTGCCCTCAGCCTTGATCGGGCCTGTCTCCGGCGTGATCGGCCGGACAAATGATATCTTGAACTCAAGGGTCGTGGAGCTCACGCCGTTCTCCAAAGTCGATTGGATCGCGAGCCCCATGCGGCTATCGAGCATTGTGGCTGAGAGACCGCCATGCACGGTGCCAGCCGGATTTAGGTGGATGTCCTTCGGCTTCCGCGGTAACGACGACACGCCCGCTCTCCGCCTCGGTGATATCATAACCCAAGGTCTGGGCGATCATATTGAGGGGCAGTATCCCCTCGACGAGGCCTTGGACAAACAGGCCGCTCATCTCCCTCTGCCTGTCGGCGGCAACAGTCCCGTAGGTCTTGCTGGCGACACGGCTCGGCATCGTTTTCTCCTGGTTAAACTACGACTGCGTAGCATCACCCTACCGTTCGCCTTGCAGCTTCGCTCGCGGGATTCGGACATCATCACCAAGAGAGGGGCTCGTCCGATTTCGCGTTAATTTTGCGACAAAATCGTCTCAAAAAGCGCGGCCGACCCAAAAAATTTCACCTAATAAAAATCCGATCCGCCATGTGAAAATTCATTTGATTAAAGCAGCCGCATGCCGCTCAATCAAAAAAACAAGAATAGCAGGGGGAGTGCGTTGGGGGAGTATCGATGGATTTGAAAAGCGTGGAAGAAACGCACAGCGTAATGCCCGCCCGCCCGCCGATGGGGCGAGACAAGGGTGGGATTCAGGCTCTCGATCGTGCACTTCTGATTCTGGATATTATCGCCGACGCTGGCGGCGCAGCGAAGCTCACAGAGATCAGTGCGATTGCCGGCTTGAACGTGTCTACCTGCCATCATCTGATTTCGACGCTCTACAACTGGGGCTACGTCGCCCGCGGCACCGGCAGCAAAACCTACGTCCTGGGGTCGCGCATCCTGCATCTCAGCGCGGCCTGCCTCCGTCAGGTCGATTTGCCGCGTCGTGCGCAGAGCTATGTCGACCGGCTGAACGATCAGACCCGCGAGGCCGTGCAGCTGGCGATCATGCAGGACACCAGCCTGGTCAATGTCCTGCGCCGGGACGCGCGGCACGCGGTGCGGGTCGATGCGGGACTGGGCGGAAAATCGAACGCGGCCCACGCGACCGCAACCGGAAAGGCGATACTCGCGTGGCTGCCGCCCAGCGAGTTGGACCGCATCATTGCCGACAAGGGACTGACGGCATTCACGCCCAATACGATCCTGAATATGGATCAACTGAAGGAGGAACTGCGGCTGACGCGGCGAAACGGCTTCGCGGTCGATCGCGAGGAGTTTCAGCCCGGCGTCATCTGCATCGGCGCGGCGATTCGCGACCACGCCGGCGCGGTAGTCGGATCCATCAGCGTGTCATCGCCGGTGTTTCGGGCGACTGCCGAATATCTCGATCAAATAAAGGTTCATCTGATCGCCGCGACGGATGAATTGTCGATGGAGCTCGGAGCGCCTGGGGCCATTCTTCGCGGAACCGCAAAAACAGCGGCGGCGGAATAATCACACCACTCACACCAAAATAATCACACCGTTCACACCAAGGAGAGACCCATGTACAAGCATGATGACGTGAAAACCTCGCCGGATTTTCCGATTCCAGAAACCATGCGCGCATGGGTGCTTGGCGATCCGGATCAGCTCACGCTTTCGACAAAACCGGTCCCCGTTCCCAAGAAGGCCGAAGTTCTGGTCCGGATCGATGCGGTAGCTATCTGCGCGACCGACCTTGAGATCATTCATCACGGCCCGCCCGCGATGATTCAGGGCGGGCTGCCCTACAACAAGAATTTCACGCCGGGCCACGAATACATGGGCACCGTCGCAGCGCTCGGACCTGGCGTCGACGAATACAAGATCGGCGAACGCGTCACGGTGGAAATTCATGCTGGCTGCGGCCAGTGCAAGCGCTGCCGCGAGGGCATGTATACGTCCTGCCATAACTACGGTTTGAATTATGGCGACGTCGATAAGGGTCATCGTGCCAACGGCTTCACTACCGACGGCGGTTTTGCCGAATACGCCGTCAATCACGTCAACACCCTGGTGCGTGTTTCCGACGCCATGTCGGACGAGGAAGCGACGCTGGTGGTGACCGCTGGCACCGCCATGTACGGATTGACAGAACTCGGCGGCCTGGTCGCCGGTGAAAGCGTGGTGGTGACCGGCCCCGGACCCATCGGGCTGCTGGGTGTCGCGGTGGCCAAGGCGCTCGGCGCCAATCCCGTGATCCTGACGGGCACGCGCGACAATCGTCTGCAGATCGGTCTCGAACTTGGCGCCGATTACGTCATCAATGCGAAGAAGGAAGATCCGGTCGCGGCGGTAAGGCGGCTGAACGGCGGCAAGGGCGTCGACTACGTCGTCGAATGCTCGGGCGCGCCCGATGCGGTCAACGAAGCGGCGCGCATGGTCAATCGCGGCGGCAAGATCTGTCTGGCCCAAGGTTCACACCCACACCTTCGCACTTGAGGATCTCCCGACCGCGCTCCGCTACGCCCGCGAGCGCATCGAGGATGCGATCAAGGTCGTCGTCAAAACCCATGGCCACGCGGCCATCAACAGCGTCGCCGCAGAATAGTCCGGAACCGTCATGCTGACTTGCGATTCCTATCTCAGTCCCGGTTCGCTGGGTGACGCGCTGGCAGCGGTTGCTGCCAGCGACGGCCGCTTTCGCTTCGTCGCCGGCGCAACGGACCTGTTGCCGTGGGCGCGCGAAGGACGGGCCGGGGACGTCCACGTCCCGTTGATGGTCGATATTTCCGGCGTGCCGGAACTGCAGGCCATTGAGTTCAGGGATCGGCGCGTCTGGATCGGGGCCGCGACCCCGTTCCAGCGCTTCCTCGATACCCCCGATCTGATCAGGGCGCTGCCGGGGATGCCCGATTGCGCGGTCTGGTTCGCCGACAATCAGATTCGGGAATCGGCGACAATCGGAGGCAACGTCGTCAACGCATCCCCCGCCGGCGACGGCATACCGCCGCTGCTGACCGCCAACGCCACGGTCGAGCTAGCCGCGCTGCGCGACGGCAATGTTCGTCGCCGTCAAATGACGCTCGATGAGTTCATCCGGGGCCCGGGACTGACCGCCGCCGAGCATGACGAAATCCTGCTCGGCGTCGAGTGCGATGCGCTCGATGGTTACGGCGGCGCTTTTGAAAAAGTGGGACATCGACGCTCGCTGGTGATCTCGGTGGTGTGCCTGTCGGCCGTGGTGAAGATGGATCCGTCGGGCCGCAAGTTTCAGGACGTGCGGCTGGCCATCGGCGGCGTTGGCCCGATGGCGAAGCGGATGACCTCGGTGGAGGACCGCCTCAACGGCCAATCGGTCGGCGCGGACCTGCTGCGCGACGTGATGTTGAGCTGCGATCGGTTCGTTCAGTCGCGAACCCGGCAGGAATATCGAAAGCTGGTCGCACCCGGATTCCTGGCCCGGGGCCTGGCGAAGGCCATCAAGAAGGCACGCGCCCACGCGGATGCCTGCAACATAGCGGAGGAGGTTGCTCATGGCTGATCTAACGATTGCAGCGACGGTGAACGGCCGCCGCGTTGCGAGACAAGCCAACCCGTCCCAGCGCGTGCTCGATTTTCTGCGCGACGACCTTCACATGACCGGCACCAAGGAGGGATGCGGCGCCGGCGAATGCGGAACCTGTTCGGTCTTCGTCGACGGCGTCCTGGTGAAATCCTGCCTGCTGCCGGTCGCCAAGATCTCCGGCAAGAAGGTCGATACCATCGAAGGCCTGGCGGTGTCCGGCGAGATGTCCGCCGTCCAGAAGGCCTTTCACAAATCCGGCGCCAGCCAGTGCGGCTATTGCATTCCCGGAATGGTGATGGCCGCGACCGCGGCACTTCGCCTCAACCCGCAAGCCGATCGCGAGGAGATCAAGGAACGTCTCGGTGGCAATATCTGCCGCTGCACGGGCTATCAGAAGATATTCGACGCCGTCGAGATGGCGCGGGATTATCTGAACGGCAAACTGTCGCCGACGGCGTTCGACGAACTCGACGCCGACGACGGCAAATATATTGGCGTGAATGTTCGCCGCATCGACGCGCCGTCCAAGGTGACGGGCGCGTTGCGTTACGCCGGTGACATGGTGCTGCCCAACATGTTGCATGTGCAGGTGCTGCGCAGTCCGCATCCGCACGCACGTATTGTGTCGATCGATGTCACCGATGCCGAAGCATTGCCCGGGGTGGAAGCCGTCGTCACCTGCGCCGACGTTCCCGGTCAGGATGGATTTGGGGTGTTTGTTAGCGACCAGCCGGTGATGGCGCGCGACAAGGTGCGCTATGTCGGAGAACCAGTCGCCGCGGTGGCAGCCGAGGATCTCGCCTCGGCCCGGCGGGCGATCGCGAAAATCCGCGTCGAATATGAGATGCTTCCGGCGGTGTTCGATCCCGACGAGGCGATGGTCGCCGGCGCGCCTGTGGTGCACGATTATGCGCCGGACAACCTGGTGAAGCATATTCCGATCCGGAAGGGCGATGTCGAACAGGGCTTCGCCAAGTCCGACCTGATCGTCGAGCAGACCTACGAGACCCAGCAGGTCGAGCACGCCTATCTCGAAACCGAGGCGGGGCTCGCTTATGTCGACCACGATGGCGTGGTTACCGTCCACTCGCCGAGGAAGACACGGCGCCCGGTGCGGCTGGTATTCACGCGCGAGGAATCGATCGCCACCACGGCGAAGCGACATCCGTCGCGAACCACCTACAAGATGGGATTGAGCCGCGACGGCCTGATTTTGGCGTCGCAAATCCGGATCGTTTACGACGGCGGCGCGTACGGCATGTCGACCGAAGGCGTCATCCGCAAGGGCGCGATCCTTGGCGGCGGGCCCTACAACATTCCGAATTTTCAGATCGACACCTACGGCGTCTACACCAACAACACACCATCTGGCGCGTTCCGGTCATTCGGCTCGCTGCAATCGCAGTTTGCAACGGAATCCCATCTTGATATCTGCGCCGAACGCCTCGGAATGGACCCGTTCGAATTGCGTCTGAAAAACGCGATGCGAAAGGGCGATCAAACCCACACCAAGCAGCCGCTCAACTCGTCCAGCATGTCCGAGGTGTTGGAAGCCGCGCGCACCGCATCGCGCTGGGAGAACGGCGTGCCGAATGTCCGCGGATCCACCCGTTCTGACCTTGGCGGCGAGGGCACGAGGCCGCCCTGCACGCTGGTGCCGCGGGCTGGCGATGCCGTTGTCCCGGCAGAACCGGCCCGAAAAGGAGCTGCGTAATGGCAAGGAAACGTGGACGCGGAATGGCAGGCGGTTGGTACGGAATCGCGCGCACCGCCGCCGTCGATCGGGCCGGAACATGGGTTGAAATCGATGACGGTGGAACCGTCAAGGTGGTCACCGGCGTCACCGAAATCGGGGAAGGCATTCTGACCGTACTGGCGCAGATCGCCGCCGAGGAAATCGGCGTGCGGCCGGAGGATGTCGTGATCGGCGACAACGACACCGCGCGGGCGCCGGAAGCCGCTCATGCAGGTGCGACCCGCCAGACCTACATGATCGGAAATTCGGTAGCGATGGCCTGCCGCGAAGCCAAGGGCCGTTTCGTCACGGCGGTCGCCGACATGTGGAAGGTAGACCCTGCGAAGATCCAGACTGGCAACGGCTTTGTCTGGGCGGTGGAGACCAATTTTCGGGTCTCGATGGCGGAGGCCGTCGAGCACGTCAAAAAACGCGGCGTCGTTGCGGTCGGATCGGCGAACTTCACCGCACACCACACCGGTCTTAGCCCGACCGATGGTAGCGGCACGCCGTGGCAGGCCTATGTGTTTGGATGCCAGGTCGCCGAAGTCGAAGTCGATACCTTGACGGGCGAGGTGCAGGTGCTCGGCGTCTGGGCGGCCCATGACGTCGGCCGTGCGGTCAATCCGCGCGGCGTCGAGGGTCAGATCGAAGGCGGCATCGTCCAGGCGCTCGGCCAGGGTCTGATGGAAGACTACAAACTGGCGCAGGGCCACACCACGACGCCGGGTTTCGCCAAATACATTCTCCCGACCTCGCTCGACGTTCCACATGTGACCTCCGTTATCGTGGAAGATCCGGACCCGATCGGTCCGCTCGGCGTCAAGGGCATCGGCGAGCCCGCGATGGTGCCAACCATCCCCGCCGTCATGAACGCGATCTATGACGCGATCGGAATTCGGATCACGTCGCTGCCGGCGTCGCCGGAACGAATCTTGGAAGCGCTCGAAAAGAATCGAAATTCACCAATTTCGGAAGTCACAAGCCATCAGTAAGTGGCGGGCAGGAGGTAACAATATGTCGGCGATCGAGGCGAACAGCACCGCGTCCGAAATTTCCATGACCCCGACGTTGGCCGCAAAAATAGCGGCGGAGAAGACCCCGTTTTATCGCAAGCTATATGTGCAGGTGCTGATTGCGGTCGCGCTCGGCGCGGCGCTCGGTTACCTCTATCCGGAGTTGTCGACGTCTCTGAAGCCGTATGGAGATGCGTTCGTGCGGGCGATCAAGGTCGTGGTCGCTCCGATCATCTTCACCACGATCGTCGTGGGCATCGCCAAGATGGGAGACATTCGGCGCGTCGCCAATGTTGGCGTCAAGGCGCTGATCTATTTCGAGGTCGCCTCCACCCTCGCTTTGATCATCGGGATGATCGTCGGCAATTTCTGGAAGGTCGGCGTCGGTCTCAACGCGGATCCGGCGGCGTTCGACACCAAGGCCGTCGAGGCCTACGCGAAGGTCGCCAAGAACGTCACCATGTCGGATTTCTTTCTGTCGATGATCCCGACGTCCTTTGTCGAGCCGTTCGTCAAGGGCGATATCATGCCGGTTCTCTTCATCGCCGTGCTGATGGGCACAGCGCTCGCGCTGGCGCAGTCGCGCGGCAAGCCGATCGTCTCGTTTCTCGACTCCGCATCCGTCGCGTTGTTCGGCATGGTTCGGATCATCATGTACTTCGCGCCGATCGCAGCGCTGTGCGCGATGGCGTTCACGGTGGGAAAATATGGGCTCAAGACCCTGCTGGACCTCGGCCAGCTGGTCGCGTCCGTCTATATCGTCAGCGTCCTGTTCGTCGTCATCGTGCTTGGCGCGTTTCTGCGCATCTCCGGCTTCAGCATCGGGCGGGTGCTGAATTATTTCAAGGACGAGATCCTGTTCGTCTTCGCCGCGACGTCCGCGGAGACGATGATGCCGCGCTCGATGCAGAAGCTGGAAAAAGTCGGCGTGTCGAAAGAGGTCGTCGGCCTGGTGATGCCGGGCGGATTCTCGTTCAACATGGATGGAACGGCGATCTACATGACGATGGCGGTGCTGTTTCTCGCCCACGCCTTCAACGTCGAACTGTCGATCTGGCACCAGCTGACGGTTCTGTTCGTGATGCTGTTCACCTCCAAGGGCGCGGCTGGCGTGACCGGCGGCGGCTTCATCGCCCTGGCAGCGACGTTGCCGGTGGTGGACGCGGTGCCGGTGGCGGGCATCGCCCTGTTGCTCGGAGTTGACCGGTTCATGGCCGAAATCCGCGCCGCGACCAACCTGACGTCCAATATCATTGCGACGCTTGTGGTTGGCCGCTGGGTGGGCGCGGTCGACATGAATGTCGCGAATGCCGAACTGCAGGCCGGCTTCGTCGAAACAGAAGAAACCCGCAACTGGGATTCTCACCAGGAGCCTTAGATGCAAGCGGCAAGATAACCGGTACCCGCATCGCCGGCCGTTTGCATGACCGATGCGTTCGAACAAAGGACGAGACTATGAGTAAGGTTGCCGCCGCAAACACTGCGGTTTTGGAGCGGAACGAGACGGCCAAGAAGATCGAGACAGGCGCCGGCGGCACGGCCGCTATTCGCGCGCGCGCGCGCGCGATCCATTCGGCCGGTGGTTTCGATCAGGCGCTGGAGAATGGTACCCTGCCGCGATCGGTCAAGGTTTCGCTCTCGGAGGCCTTGATCCTCGGACTTCTGAAGCAGCAGGTGACCACGTTCTTCGCGATTTTCGGTCATGGTTCGACCGACATCGGCAACGTGCTGCGCATCTATGATGAAGAAGGTGTGACCAGGACGATCAATTGTCGCAACGAAGTTGAAATGGCCCATGCCGCGACCGCCTTGCGCTGGACCTATGGCGAGACGCCCGCGGTCATCACATCAATTGGACCGGGCGCATTGCAGGCGCTGGCGGGATCGCTCGCGGCGGCGTCCAACGGCGTCGGCGTCTATCACATCTACGGCGACGAGACGACCTTCGGCGAAGGCTACAACATGCAGCAGGTGCCGAAGCCGATGCAGGGCATCTACGGACGAATGGCAGCGGATATCGGCGAGTCCTACACCCTGCACACGCCGCAGGCGTTGCGCGAAGCGCTGCGACGCGGCGCCTGCCGCGTCTTTCACCCCTATAAGTCCGGCCCGTTCTATCTGCTGCTGCCCATCAACACGCAGCCGCAGGTGCTCGATGTCAACCTCGCGGCCCTGCCGCAAAAGCCGGTGCCGCCGGCCGTCGCGCCCGCGGCCACCGACGCGCTCGATGTCGCCAGCGATCTGATCGCCAGCCACGCCCGGGTGATGATCAAGGCGGGTGGTGGAACGCGCGGTCATGACATGGCGATCCGCCGTCTCGCCAAGGCTGCCAAGGCGGTGGTGGTGCTGTCGCCGGGATCAAGCGGGGTTCTCGCCGACGAGGATCCCGGCAACATGCATGTTGGCGGATCGAAGGGATCGATCAGCGGAAACTACGCCATGCGGCATGCGGAGCTGGTGATCATGATCGGATCGCGCGCGGTCTGCCAGGCGGATTGCTCAGGCATTGGCTACAAGTCGGCGACCCACGTTATCAACATCAATGGCGATATCGCCGATGTCATGCACTACAACCAGACGACGGCGCTGGTCGGTGACATCTCGGCGATCGCGGACGCGTTGGCCGGTCGCCTCGAGAACAACGCGGTCCATGCCGGTGCGGCGAAACAGGCGTGGCTGGCTGCTTGCAGCGTCAAGAAAAAGGAGTGGCGCGATTATCGCTACTTGCGGTTCAACGCCAACCCGATATCGGATCAGGTCTGGCAGCGTCCGGCCTTGGGGCAGCCTGCCGCTATCAAGGTGGTCGCGGACTTTGCGAAACGAATTGACGCCGTCAAATATTTCGACGCCGGAGATGTTCAGGCCAACGGTTTTCAGGTCGTCGAGGACGATCGGACCGGAGATACGTTCACCGAGACCGGCGCTTCCTACATGGGGTTCGCTAGCAGCGCCTTGCTGGCCGCGGCGGCGGCGCGCAAGCCGCGCTATGCGATCGCGTTCACCGGGGACGGGTCGTTCATGATGAACCCGCAGATTTTGATCGATGCGGTCGAGCACCGGGTGCACGGCATGCTGGTGATTTTCGACAATCGGCGGATGGCAGCGATCACGAGTCTGCAAATGGCGCAATACGGCGAGGAATTCCGGACCAGTGACCGGGTCGCGGTCGACTACGTGAAACTGGCGTCGGCCGTTTCCGGTGTGAAGGCGATTCATGGCGGATGGACCTTGGCCGAACTGCAAAGTGCGCTCGAACGGGCCCACGCCCATGACGGATTGAGCGTGCTGCACGTGCCTGTCTATGCCGGCGAGAATGCCATGGGTGGATTGGGCGCCTGGGGCGAGTGGAATGTCGGCAATTGGTGCGACGCCGTTCAGGGCGAATGGCTGCAGCAGAATCTGTGAACGTTAGATCGGACCAGGCACATGTATCATGATCGCACTTTCGGCCTTTACATCAACGGCAAGTGGAGCTGGGGCAGCGGCACGCAAAAGAAGCCGGTGCTCGACCCTGCGACGGAGCTGGTGATCGGTCATATCCCGGACGCGACCGCGGAGGATATCGACCAGGCGCTGGCTGCGGCGGCCTCAGGCTTTCAGGCCTGGCGCAAGGTGCAGCCGTGGGAGCGCGGCGATAGGCTGCGCCGGGTCTCGGAATTGTTGCGGGAGCGGATTGAAGAGCTCGCGGTGGTGATGTCGACGGAATCCGGCAAGCCACTCCTCGAATCCCGCGGCGAATGGATTGCTTGCGCCGAACAGTTCGAGTGGTATGCCGAGGAGACCAAGCGGATCTACGGGCAGATCCACGATGGCCGCGATGCGGCGACGCGTCTGTCGGTGATCTATCAGCCGGTGGGCGTGGTGGCGGCGTTCTCGGCGTGGAATTTCCCGGCGCTGCTGCCGGCGCGCAAGATCGCCGCCGCCTTGGCCGCCGGCTGCTCGGTGATTCTCAAGCCGGCTGGCGAAACCCCGGCTTGCGCAGCCGCCATCGTCAGAGCCTGTCACGATGCCGGCATCGTGCCGGGTGCCGTCAACATGGTCACGGGCAATTCGTCGCGCATTGCAGAGCAGCTGATCCGGTCGCCCATCGTGCGCAAGGTGTCGCTGACCGGCTCGACGCCGGTCGGCAAGCAATTGCTTCATCTGTGCGCCGACGGCGTCAAGAAGGCCACCATGGAGCTCGGCGGTCACGCGCCCGTGCTGGTATTCGAGGATGCGGATGTCGAAGCCGCGGCCGAGGCCTGCGCAAGAGCCAAATTCCGCAACTGCGGCCAGGTCTGCGCGTCGCCCAGCCGGTTCTATGTGCAGGGCAGCGCCTATGAACCCTTTGCCAAGCGCTTCGCCGAAGTGGCCAACCAGCTCACCATCGGGCGGTTCGATCAACCCGGCGCGGATTTCGGGCCACTCGCCAATTCGCGCGGCCTGGAGCACACTAGGCGAATTGTGCAGGATGCCGTGGAGCGAGGCGCGAAACTGCTGGCAGGCGGCAAGCAGCCCGCCGGCCTCGATCGCGGATATTTCTTCGAGCCCACGGTTCTCGGCGACGTGCCGGACGAGGCGACGATCATGAGCGAGGAGCCGTTCGCGCCGGTCGCGCCGTTGTCCCGCTTCAGCGATTTTGACGACGCCGTGACGCGGGCCAATTCCACCCCGTTCGGTCTGACCGGATACGTGTTCTCGCGAAATCTGCGAACTGCGACGCTTGCGGCCGAAGCGTTGGAGGTCGGCATGGTCGGCGTCAACGAAGTGTCGATCGCTTCGGCCGAAGCGCCGTTTGGCGGGATCAAGGAAAGTGGCATGGGCCGCGAAGGGGGGAGTCTCGGCATAAAAGACTATCTTGAAGCGAAATTCATCAAGACCCGCCTCACCTGATACCCGAAGAGATTGTAATGAACGACGAGAATGTCCGCGGCCTGGCCAACGGTCTGACGAATTATGGCGACAAGGATTTCGCCCTTTACCTGCGCAGATCCTTCGCGCGCTCGATGGGTTACTCCAATGAAATGCTCGCGCGCCCGACCGTCGGCATCGCCTATACGCCGTCGGGCTTCAACAACTGCCATCGCCACTTCCCGGAGATGCTCGAGGCGGTCAAGCGCGGCGTGATCGCGGCGGGCGGCTTGCCGCTGGAATTCCCGACCGTTTCGCTTGGCGAGGTTTTTCTCAACCCGACCAGCCTGCGCTTCCGCAATCTGATGGCCATGGACACCGAGGAGATGATCCGGGCGCAGCCGATGGACTCGGTGGTGCTCATGGGAGGCTGCGACAAGACCGTGCCCGCCCAGCTGATGGGTGCCGCTTCGGCCGGACTGCCGGCGATCCAGCTGGTGGGGGGGCCGATGATGACGGGCCGGCACGAGGGCGAACGACTCGGAGCATGTACCGACTGCCGGCGATTCTGGGGGAAGTACCGCGCCGGGCAGATCGACCGGACCGAGATCGATCAGGTCGAGGGACGGCTGTCGACGACGAGCGGTACCTGCGCCGTCATGGGAACCGCATCCACCATGGCTTGTATTGCCGAAGCGCTCGGCATGATGCTACCCGGCACCGCCGCGATTCCGGCGGTCCATGCCGATCGTTTGCGCGCGGCGGAAGCGTCGGGGATCGCCGCGGTTCATTTGATCGGCTCGGGCCGATCGCCTGACAAAATCATCACGGCCAAATCCGTCGAAAACGCCCTGCGGGTCTTGCTGGCAATCGGCGGGTCGACAAACGCGATCATTCATCTGACGGCAATTGCCGGCCGCGTCGGCATTCCAATTTCGCTTGATCGTCTCAACGTGCTGTCGGACACGACCCCCGTGCTCGTCAACCTGAAGCCGACCGGTTCCAATTACATGGAGGACTTCTTCGCGGCAGGCGGCGTTGGTGCGGTGATGCGCGAACTAAAGAAGGATCTGCATCTCGACTGCTTGACCGTGACCGGCGAAACGCTGGGCGAACGTCTCGCCGGAGCGGACGAATGGATCGATCACGAGATCATCGCGAAGCGGGATCAGCCGGTCGAGCCGATGGGCGGCTTGGTGGCGCTGTTCGGCAGCCTGGCACCAGGCGGCGCCATCTTGAAGCGCTCGGCCGCGGACGAGCGGTTGTTCGAAGGCGAGGGCCGAGCCATCGTTTTCACGTCGCTCGACGATCTGGCTGCGCGGATCGATGATCCGTCGCTCGACGTCAACGCCGATGACTATCTGGTGCTTCAGAATGCCGGTCCGTTCTCCGCGTCATGCATGCCGGAGGCCGGGTATCTTCCAATCCCGAAAAAACTTGCGGCGCAAGGCGTCAAGGACATGGTGCGGCTGTCGGATGCGCGGATGAGCGGCACCGCTTTCGGGACCGTCATTCTGCACGTGACCCCGGACTCGGCGTCCGGCGGCCCGCTGGCCTTTGTCCGAAACTTCGACCGCATCCGGCTGTCCGTCAAGGAACGGCGGATCGATCTGTTGGTGGATCAGGCAGAGATCGAGCGCAGGAGAAGTTCGTCCGGCCCGGTCAGTCCGCCCGTTCCCGCGCGGGGATACGGCAGGCTTTACGCCGAACAGATTCTTGGGGCGGACGAAGGCTGCGATTTTCGCTTTCTCAAACCCACCGCTTGAGACGCGATTTGCGCCCGGCGAGGCAGGAGTGATACCGCCATGCAATCAATCTGGGGTAAATTGCTTCGCGTCGCCAAGGATCGTGGAACGTTGAAGGCAAGGGTCGCTCAAGAGGCTGGCCGATTCGTATCCGAAAGCCGCTGGACAGACGCCTATGAGCGCGCACGGAAACTGGAAGCGGATTCAAAATCCCCGCAAGAGAAGCGATTTTACCGAATGGTTGCCCGGCGCGTCGCAAATGCCATGTGGTTTGCCAATCTCCAGTTCTAACGCACCGTCAAATTCATCGGTGGCTCAGGTCATTGGCATCTTAATCAAGCCGCTCGGACCAAATTCAGGAACTTGCCGACTTCGCGCTTGAGGCGGTTGCTTTCGCTGGACAAGGACTGCGCCGCAGTCAGTACCTGCGAAGAGGCCGATCCAGTCTCGCTGGCGCCGCGCTCCACGTCGGCAATATTGGAACTCACTTGGGTGGTGCCTAGCGCCGCCTGCTGGACATTGCGGGAAATCTCCTGTGTTGCGGCGCCCTGTTGTTCTACGGCAACGGCGATCGTCGAGGCTATCTCCGACATCTTGCCGATGGTATCGCCGATTTCCTTGATGGCCCCCACCGACTGCTGCGTGGCGTCCTGAATGCTGGTGATTTGCTGGCTGATCTCGCCGGTCGCCTTGGCGGTCTGCTCGGCGAGAGCCTTGACCTCGGAGGCCACCACCGCAAAGCCGCGGCCAGCCGCGCCGGCACGCGCCGCCTCGATGGTGGCATTGAGGGCGAGAAGGTTTGTCTGTCCCGCGATAGTATTGATCAGTTCGACGACGTCGCCGATGCGGGCGGCAGCCTTCGCCAGTTCGCCGACACGGTCATTCGTCTTGCGCGCCTGATCGACCGCCTCGCTGGCGATGCGCGCGGACTCGTGGACCTGGCGGCTGATCTCGTTCACCGTGGAAGCCATCTCTTCGGTAGCCGAAGCCACCGACTGCACATTGGCTGATGCTTCTTCCGACGCCGCGGCAACTGCCGTGGCGAGTTCCTGAGAGCGTTCGGCGGTCGAAGCCAGCGTACCAGCGGATTCTTCGAGTTCGGTTGACGCCGATGACACCGTTTCGACAATCTCGCCGATCATCGCTTCGAAGTCGCCTGTGATCGCATCGACGCGCTGGCCGCGCTGGATCTTTTCGTCTGCCTCAAGAGTGGCGGCTGCATCCGTCGCTTTCTTGGCGATTAGTGCTTCCTTGAACACCTGAAGCGAGTCCGCCATCAACCCGATCTCGGTCTTCAGGCCCCGGTGCGGCACAACAGCTGTCAGGTCTCCAGCGCCGAGCGTTTGCATGGGCTTGACGATGGAAGCTATGCCGCGCGAGACGTCGCGGACGAGGTAGACGCCGACGACAATGCCGAGTATTGCCGAAGCGCCGAGGATCGTGGCCAGCAATGTGAAGGCCGAGTGATAATTCTCCGCGGCGGTTTCCCCCGCGGTATCGGCGCCCTGCTTGTTCAATTCGACATCCTTGATCAGAAGTGCGTCCGCTTTCATTGCGATAGGCAGCAAGATCTTCTCGTTCATCTCCTGGGCCTCGCGTGGTATCCTGCCCACGCTATTTTGCGACAAGGCCAAAACGTCTTGTGCGCCCTTTGCGTAGATGTCCCATTGCTCGCGCCAGGCATTGTACAGTAAACGCTCTTCGGGAGACGTAATCATCCTTTCATAATCAGCGCGAACCTTGGCAAGCCGCTCGGCGCTCGCCTGGAGCCGTTTTTCCACGGCAGCCTTATCGCCGGCGGTATCCGACAGCATATGTGCGCGAATGACATTGCGGTAGGAGTTGATTTCCGCCCGCAGGTCGCCCAGGGCTCTGACGCTTGGCAGCCAGTTGATCTGAATCTCGGTCGCGTTGGCGTAGATCGCTTGCATCCTCGCGACTGAGAACAACCCCATGCCAGTCATCGCAACAAGCAAAGAACAGATGACGATCGTGATCTTTGCGCGAATGGAAAATTGGGCGAGCATGATGGCGATTCCTGGCTTGTCGTCGAGGAAGGCCCGGGAGGTGAGTTCCTGCGGCCTTTTGATGGTGGCCGCATGGCCTGTCGATAGAAAATACGCCAAGAGATTGCATAAACTGTAAATGCTGTAAGTTACGGCAATCAGGATTTTCAGACCTGCGTTTTCACCTCATGAAAACGGTCAGCGCCCGCCGGATGGCCTGCGCTCCCGCTCTGGGTTCCTGGCTGACCCTGCCCGCCACCTGAATCTCGCTTCCTCGTCATGTCAACATTATGGACAAATTAAGCGCAATTCCATCGACGTGTGAAGCCTCGTGCTGTGGGATGACGTGATTCCCATCGCGCGCGCCTATATCGAGGCGGCGCCGGATCGCTGCGTATGGGCCAGCGACTGGCCGCACCCGGTATCGGTGGTGCAGCCTCCCAACGACGCGGATCTGCTGGAGCTGTTCTATCGCTATGCGCCCGAGGCGGATGAACGACGGCGGACTCTCGTGAGCAATCCGGCTCAATTGTTCGGGTTTCAAACCTGAGCAAGTGGATCCGAGCGGTCGTCGCAAACGACGTGGAAAATGCCGAAGTCGACGACAGCTTGCCTCGCACCTGCTACTGGCGTTCCCCTCGCACCAGGTGCAGGTAGCGGCGGCGCACCAGCGCGGCCTGCAGGCGCCGGGATTTTTGAACTGCGTCGGCAAGGCGCGCGAGGTGGTTCTTGCGGTTCGGCTCCTGACTGGTTACGGGGATGTTTCCGCTACCAGCAGCGTGGTGACGGACCAGCAATGCTGTTTCCACGATCGTGGGACGCTGTCCGGCCCATGATTCACCTGTCCGCACTCCATCGGGCTGCGAGGTTTCGCCAGTCTGCCGATCGGTACAGGTCATGCCGCTCCCCAAGCCTAGCGAGTCATTTCGGTCGGGCATTCTATCTACCTCGCTTGGGTGTGGTGTTCCCGCCGATGCCATAAATCCCCATCCCGGCGGAGCGAATGTGAACTGCTTCACAATTGCCGAGATAATTCCGACTTCGAACGCATGTTCCAGTGGCAACGAAACATCACGCCGTCATTGCCGTGCATGTGGCGCTCGCTGGATTGCTTCGTCGCAAGCGCTCCTGAATGACGAACACTGCCGCGGTCCAGGTGCTTCCAACACCGATGATGCGAATGACGGCAAGTGCACTGCGGTAACCCGTTCAATGACTCCTTGCCGTCATCGATCCGGCGCACAAGCGTGTAATTCGGGGATCGAGCGGTTGACAGCCCGACCAATTCGAATAACTTCCCCAAGTGGTTAGGCCACATAAAAAAATCATGCGGGAGAGACCAATGCGGCTTCGACGAAGCGTCGGCATTGCAACGACTCTCGCGGCTTCGAGGGTCGACCTACAGGGAGGATGACAATTTGACGTCCAATAATTTGACTTCCAATAAAATGACGTTGAGAGGAATACGGGCGCTTGCATTGGCGGTTGCCGCCGCCCTTGGCCTTTCCTATGTGGCAGCGCCGGCGATGGCGCAGGAAAAAATTACCGTCTGGTGGGTGAAGGGCTTCTATAAGTCCGAGGACGATGCGCTACTCGAGGCGATCAAGAAATTCGAGGCCAAGACCAACATCAAGGTCGAGTTGTCGCAATACCCCGTTCAGGACATGATCCCGAAGACGGTGGCGGCGCTGGATTCCGGAACGCCGCCGGATGTCGCCTATGCGGACTCCTATGACGTGCAGGCCGCCGGGAAATGGGCGCTCGAAGGCAAGCTCGAGGATCTCTCCGATATCCTCACCCCGATGAAAGTGGCGTTTGCGCCGGGCACGCTGGAGACGGCCTCTCTTTACAACGGCCAGACCAAGAAGAAAGCCTATTACGGTTTCCCGCTGAAGCAGCAGTCCATGCACGTCCAGATCTGGAGCGACATGCTGGAACAAGCCGGCTTCAAGGTCAGCGATATCCCGACCAAGTGGGCAGACTACTGGTCGTTCTGGTGCGACAAGGTGCAGCCGGCCTATCGCAAGGCCAGCGGCACCCGCGCCTATGGCATCGGCCAGCCGATGGGTGTTGAATCCACCGACTCGTTCCAGTCATTCTACACCTTCATGGATGCCTATAACGTCAAGCTGGTCGATGACGACGGCAAGCTTCTGGTCGACGATCCGAAGGTCAAGCAAGGATTGATCGGCGCCCTCAAGGATTACACTGATACCTACATCAAGGGATGCACGCCGCCGTCCTCCACGACGTGGAAAGACCCGGACAACAACGTCGCCTTCCATAACAAGACGACGGTGATGACCCACAACTTCACCATCTCGATCGCGGCGAAATGGTTTGAGGATTCGACCAACCCGGCGCTGACGCCGGAGCAGCGCGCCGCCGGCAAGAAGGCCTATGAGGAGACCATCATTACGGCGTCCTTCCCCAACAAGCCGGACGGGTCGCCGATCAAATATCGCTCCGACGTCAAAACCGGTGCGATATTTGCGGCTTCCAAGAACAAGGCCAGCGCCAAGGAATTCGTCAAATTCCTGCTGCAGGAGGAAAATCTCGGTCCCTACGTCGAAGGTGCGCTAGGCCGCTGGTTTCCCGTCACCATCGCCGGACAAAACAGCCCGTTCTGGCAGGCTGACCGTCACCGCAAGGCCGTCTACACCCAGTTTACGGGTGGCACGTCGTCGTTCGATTTCGTCAAGAACTACAAGTTCACCATCCTGAACAATGAGAACGTCTGGGCCAAAGCCATGAACCGGGTGGTGAGCGAGAAGGTCCCGGTGGAAAAAGCCGTCGACGAATTGATCGCCCGTATCAAGGAAGTCGCAGGCTGACTTAGGCGATGCCGGCCGCAGGCGCGGTCGGCATCCCATACCGAGTGCGTTGCATGACAACAATGACGCTCTTGCCCTCCGATGCGGTCCCCCGCGGACCGCTGTCGGCGCGCTTTACGACCCCGCAAGTCTGGGGTTTCGTTCTGCTCGTCCCCTACGTGCTCGTGTTCCTCGCCTTCGTGGTCTATCCGATCGGCTACGGGCTCTGGCTTGCGCGCCATCCGGCAAGCTACGTCGCGCTTAACAACGATCCGATTTTTGCGCGCGCAGCGATCAACACCCTGGTTTTCCTGGTGATCGGCATCAATTTCAAAATGCTGGTGGCGCTGTTTCTGTCCGGCTTCTTCATCCAGGCGCGCTCCTGGATCAAATGGCTGTCCGTTCTGTTCATCCTGCCATGGGCGGTGCCTTCGATACCGACCATCCTGTCGGTGCGCTTCATGTTCAATCCCGAATGGGGCGTGGTCAACCAGCTCATCTTCAAGCTGACAGGGGAAGACGGTCCGAACTGGCTCAACGACCCGGTGGTCGCGCTGACCATGGCGATCCTGATGCATATCTGGAAATCGCTGCCGTTCTGGACCCTGATCCTGATGACCGGACGCCTTGCCATCTCGCAGGACCTGTTAGAGGCGGCCGACGTCGATGGCGCAAGCTGGTGGCAGAAGTTCCGCTTCGTCACCTGGCCCTCGGTCCGGACACTGTACCTTACCTGCACGCTGCTTTCGATGATCTGGACGCTCGGCGATTTCAACAGCGTCTATCTGCTGACTGGCGGCGGGCCCGCCGACCTCACCCACGTGCTGTCCACGCTCGGCATCCGCTATCTGCGGCTCGATCAGCTCGATCTCTCGATGGCATCGATCGTCTGCGCGCTGCCGCTGGTGCTGCCGCTGGTCTATTTCATGATGAAACGACTGTCGCGATGAAGCTCCCTACTCTGCGAGAGGTCGGTATCGAGGCGCGCCTGCTGCTGATCGGCATCCCGGTGTTCGTCTGGACCATGATCCCGATCTATCACATGTTCCTGTTCGCGATCTCGCCGAAGGAGGACGCGTTCGCCGGCAAGCTGTGGCCCGATCATCCGACAATGAACAATTTCTCCATCGTATTTCACCAGCAACACTATTTCCTGCGCGATTTCTGGATTCAGTTCTGGAATTCGGCGGTGATCGCGGTTGCCGTCGGCGCCATCACGCTGTTCATCGCGACCGCGGCGGCATTCGCCATCAGCCGGCTGCGCGTTCCGGGCGGCCGCCTGGTCATGAATCTGGCGCTGTTCACCTACTTCATCCCGGCAGCCTTCCTCGCCGTTCCGATGTACCGGACCATGGGAAACTACGGGCTGCTCAATAATCACTGGGCCCTGATTCTGGCGATGGTGACGATCGCATCGCCCTATGCGATCTGGGTGCTCAAGCAGGCCTCCGACAAGCTGCCGCTCGAATTGGACGAGGCCGCAATCATGGATGGCGCCACCACCATCCAGCTGTTCCGGCTGGTCTATCTCCCCTTGATGATGCCGTCGCTGGTGGCGGTCGGCACCTACGCATTGCTGCTCGCCTGGAATGAATATCTCTATGCGTTCCTGCTGCTGTCAAAGGACACCGACATCACCCTGCCGGTCGCACTCGGCAACTTCCTCGCCGCCGACGATTCGCCATGGGAATTGCTGATGACCACCGGCTTTATCTACGCGCTGCCGCCCGCTGCGATCTACTATGCGTTCAAACGCTACATGGTTGGAGGCCTGACGGCCGGCGCCGTGAAATCCTGAAGCGTTTCAGTTTGAGCGGATTAGCTCATCAACAATGACTGCGTCATTCCGGGGCGCGAGCGCACTTGCGTGAGCGAGCCCGGAATCCATAACCCCCGCAGGGAGTATGGATTCCGGGCCTGCGCCAAGAGCGCATCCACGATGCGCAATTGCGCATCGGGGAATGACGAACTTTGGATCGGTACAATCCACGCCAACTCAGCTCTTCTGCCCCTGTTTCACGTAACGGCTTGCCGACCCGGCCGCCGTGATCAGATCGTGCTTGATGACATCGAGCACGGCACTGGTCGCGGCGGAGATGACCCGTCGCGGGCTGTGAACCCAGGCGATCGATCGCGAGATTCCGGGGCGAGCAAATCGGCGAGCCCCGACCCGTCCCGCGGCGAGCATTTGATGGAGTGCAATGCTTGTGCGGACGGATTGCGGGCGGTATCCTGAATCCGCCATGATGCGTCCCACGGTCGATCGATCATGGACCATCACCCTTCCATCACGGCAAACTTCGGTGCGAATTGAAGCTCGCGGATTCTCGGCAAAAACAGCGGTTGATTGTTGGTATCTCCGGCGCGTCCGGCGTCGCCTATGGGGTGCGCCTGTTGCAGGTGCTCCGCAACGCGGGCGTGGAAACCCATCTGGTGATGTCGAAAACGGCCGAAATCACCTTTGCCTATGAAACCAGCCTGAAAATCGCGGATGTCACCGCGCTGGCCGATACCTGTCATTCCATCAATGACATGGCGGCGTCGATCTCCAGCGGGTCGTTCAAGACCATGGGAATGATCGTGGCCCCGTGCTCAATGCGGTCGATGTCGGAGATCGCGTCAGGGGTGACCACCACGCTCCTGACCCGCGCCGCCGACGTCACGCTCAAGGAGCGGCGTCGGCTGGTGCTGATGGTGCGGGAAACGCCGCTGCATACCGGTCATTTGCGAACCATGACCGCGCTGTCGGAGATCGGCGCGATCATCGCGCCGCCGGTGCCGGCGTTTTACGCCAAGCCGGATACGATCGAGGACATGATCGACCACACCGTGGGGCGGGTGCTCGATCTGTTCGATATCGATGTCGGGATCGTGCGGCGGTGGAGCGAGGATCCCGACCTCAAGCGTCGCCCCAAGGAACTGCCCTAAAAAGGAACTTCCCTAAAAAGGAACTTCCCTAAAAAGGAACTGCCCTAAAGCTTCACGTTGGGAGCGGGCAGCCGAGCCGAGGAATTCTGCATAAAAAAAGACAGTTCAGCACGGTCGATGGTGGGACACAACGCCGTTACCCATCTGCGCGGCTGGCTCCCCGAGCTTGAATCCAGCGGCCCGCTTGCCACCGCCCCGTGCCAGTGCTGACCGACTGGGAAAGCCCGTCGCTCGAAGTCTCCGCTACCTTTCTTGGCCGCCGCAAGGAATCCCGCAGGTTGCGGGCCTTTCTAGACGTCATGTCGGAGCAGCTTAATTCCAGTGCGCGTGCGTCGGGGTAGGGCATTTTCAGCTCAGTTGACGCATTTCTTCGTCATGGCCGGGCTTGTCCCGGCCATCCACGTCTTGGCCACAAGAAAAGAAAGACGTGGATGCCCGGGCCCAAGCCCGGGCATGACGAACTCTGATGCAGCACGGGAATGATGATTCCACCCAAGTCGAAACAGCTCTCTAGCGGTCTGGCTGCGACGCTTCGCTCGAAATCGCAGGTCTGCTGTGCCATGCTTCGCCGATGTGCCAACGCGCCAAAGGAGTGCCAGCTTGGATTTCCGGCAATTGCGATACGCGCTTTCGGTGTCCAAGGAGCGCAGCTTTACGCAGGCGGCAAAGCGGCTCAATATTTCCCAGTCCGCCGTCAGCGAGCAGGTCAAACTGCTCGAGGAGGAAATCGGCTTTGAGCTGTTTCGCCGGACATCGCGTGGCATCGAATCGACCGAACGCGGACGCACATTCTTATACGAGTCCGAACGCGTCGTCGGCGATCTGCTCACCCTCTCCGATACCGCCCGTCGGCTGCGCGGAGCGCTGTCCGACACGATCACCATCGCCATGGGATCCGGCATGGCCCAGATCTTCATCCCGCGCATTTTCGGCAACCTCAAGAACGATCTTCCAGGCTTACGGCTGGAAATCCTGACGGCGCCCACCAAGAGCATTTTCAACGAGCTCCACGAGGAGAGGATCGACGCCGGCATCGCTATCGAATCGGAGCCGGATCGCCTGCCGGCGGGGCTGGTGTTCGATCGCCTGATCGACGCCGAAATGGCATTGATCATTCATCCCAAGCATGCGCTGGCGCGCTCAAAGCAGCCGGTCGATATCGGGCGTCTGCTCGCCGAACCGATCATCATGAGCGAATTGACCGTCGGATACGGCCAGGTCGTGCTTTCGCTTTTCGCCGACCTTGGGATTCGTCCCAACATTCTTGCGGTGGTCGATAATATCGAGACCATAAAGATGATCGTGCAGTCGGGCGGCGGCATCGCCATCGTCCCTCGCGCCTGCGCGGAAAACGAGATGGCGCTGGGATTGCTGAAGGCGCTGTCCATCGCGCCGGCGCGCAATGTCGCGTTCAGTCTGTTTCGGCGCCGTCAGCCGATGTCCCGGCGCAAGGAAGCAGCTTTGCTGAAATTGCGCGACATGCTGAAAGCCTAAGGCTTTTCGCCGCTATCGGGTTTTCCGATGGAGCCATCGATAGAAGGTTTTTGACAGAGGCTGCGCGCTCGACCCATGCTGCCGCGGCGGCGGTCGAGCGGTCGATGCCGCAAACCGACCCTCATCTGCGGAGCGGCAACACAGCATGTCACAACCATCTGCATCTGCCCGTTTTCGGATCGGTATCGATACCGGCGGCACCTTCACCGACATCGTGTCGGTCGATATCCTGTCCGGCGCCACGCAGGTGACCAAGGTCGCCAGCACGCCGGACAATCCGGCCATCGGCCTCCTGCGCGGCGTCAACGAGATTCTGGTCGCGGCAGGGGCCACGACCGCTGACGTGGCAGGATTGGCCCATGGCACGACAGTGGCCACCAATGCGCTGTTGCAGGGCGAGATCAATTCGCTCGGCCTGATCGTCAACAGCGGATTTCGGCACATCCTCGAGATTGCCAGGCAATCGGTGCCGGAGGGCTATGGAAATTCCTATTTCTGGGTCAAGCCGGATCGCATCGTCCCGCTGCAGTTTGTCCGGGAAGTGAGCGGGCGCCTCGATTTTCGCGGCCACCAATTGCGCCCGCTCGACGAGGCGAGCGTTCGCGAGGCTGCGCAATTCTTTCGAGCGCAGGGCATCCGCGCCATCGGCATCTGCCTCCTACATTCCTATGCCAACGATGCCCATGAGCGCCGCGCCGCCGAGATCGTCGCCGAGGAGTATCCGGAGGCGACGCTGTCGTTGTCCTGCGTGGTGCTGCCGGAATACCGCGAATATGAGCGCGCGGTGACGACGCTGGTCGACGCCTTCGTCAAGCCGCATATGGAACGCTACCTTGCGCTGCCGGCTTTCCCGATCTTGTGACGCTCGATGCCGGCGGTACCTCGACCGATCTCTGCCTGATCGAAGGCGGCAAGCCGCAAGTGACCAATGGCGGATCGGTCGGACCGTTTCCGGTGCGGATCCCGATGATCGACATCGAAACCATCGGCACCGGCGGCGGTTCGATCGCGTGGATCAGCCGCGAGGGCCATTTGAAAGTCGGTCCGCGCAGCGCCGGCGCCGAGCCCGGACCGATGTGTTATCCGAACGGCGGCAACGAGCCGACCATCACCGATGCGAACCTGGTGCTGGGCCGGATTCCTCCATCCCTGATCGGCGGCGGCATTCCACTTGACGTTGCGCGCGCGCGAGCCGGCATCGCGGCGCTGGCGCAGCGGTTGCCCGGGTCGATGAGCGTCGAACAACTGGCCGGCGGCATCATTGAAATCGCCAACTGGAGCCAGGCCAACGCGATCAGGCAAATGACGATCCAGCGCGGTATCGATCCGCGCAGCTTCGCGCTGTTGTCGTTTGGTGGCGCCGGACCGGCGCAATCGCCCGCAGTGATGGATCTGTTGGGTATGAAGGCCTGCATCGTTCCGCCGAACCCCGGCAACCTCTCGGCGTTCGGCCTGCTCGCGGTTGATTGGCGAACCGATCACATCGTCACCAAGGTCATGCATGAGGACGCCATCGACCTGACCGAGGTGGCATCACGCTATGCGGGGCTGGAGCGCGACGCGACGGCGACGCTGCAGCGCGACGGCATCGAGTCGTCGCGCATCCGGTTGGTTCGCGAGGCCGACATTCGCTACGCCGGCCAGTCGATGGAAGTCCGCGTCACCGCACCCGGTGGCGCGATCGACGCGGCGTTTCTGGCTGGCCTCATCGGCGCCTTCAACGCGGCGCATCTCAAAACCTTCGGTTACAATTATGCCGGGCAGCAGAAGATCGAGCTGGTCAATCTGTGCGTCTCCGGCTTCGGCCTGATCGAGCGGCCGCAAATGCCGAAACTCGCCAGGCGCGATGGCAAGCCGGTGCCGAAATCAGGCCGCGCGGTCTATTTCGGCGGCGGGTTCCAGGACACTCCGGTCTATGATCGCGCGTCGCTGCCACAGGGCAGGCGGTTCGATGGCCCGGCGGTGATCGAGGAATTCGGCTCAACCACCGTGGTATTTCCGGGCCAGGTGGTCGAAGTCGATCCTCACGGCATTCTGGTCATCCGGCCAGGCAAGCCAGCGCATGAGGTGATTCCATGAACGTGCATCACACGCCGCATCCGTGGCCGATCGCGCCGGCGCGCGAGGCGTCGACGGTCGATCCGATCGTGCTGCAGATCGTCGAGGGCACGCTGAATTCGATCGAAGCCGAGATCGAATACGCGATCGAGCGCACGGCGCGCAGCCCGATGATCCGCGAGGCCCACGACTTTCGGGTCGGACTGTTCGATCGCTATTGCCGCAAGCTGACCGGGCGATCCTATTCGGCGATGCCGAACGGCGTGGTGCGCGACTTTCCGCCGGACACCATGCGGCCCGGCGACGTCTTCCTGATGAACGACACCTATCTCACCGAAGGCAGCATTGGGCATCTGCCCGATCTGTGCAGCACCGTGCCGGTGTTTCATGACGGCGAAGTCGTCGCCTATATCCAGGCCTTCGGCCATCACGATGACATCGGTGGTCGGGTGCCGGGCTCGATGCCGGGAACCGCCGCGACGGTGTTCGAGGAAGGTCTCGCCATTCCTCCGGTGAAGATTTTCAGCGAGGGCGTGCGCAACGACGCCGTCTTCACCATCGTCACGCGCAACACAAGGGTGCCGGAGATGCTGTCGGCCGATCTCGACAGCGAAATTCAGGCCTGCCTGATGGGCGCCCAGCGAATGGCCGGACTGTTTGCGCGCTTCGGCAAGGATCAGGTCGAAGCCTGCTTTCAGGCCATCCTGGAGAAATGCCGCGATATCTACCGTAACGAGCTGTTGAGCAAGATCGCCGACGGCGAATATGCCTGGGAAGACTATGTCGAGCATGACGGCATCACCGATCCGAAGCTGCATAAGCTTGCGCTGAAGATGACCAAGAAGGGCGGCAAGATCACGCTCGACTTCAACGGCACCGATCCGCAGTCGACCGGGCCGATCAATTGGCCGGCCGACTACGCCGACGGCGCCTTCCTGATCAAGTGGATCGCGCCGATCCTGCGCAATCTCGCCGACACGCCGGAACGCGCCGCGGAAATTCACGTCAACGAAGGCGTCTGCGACGTGTTCGAGGTGATCTTTCCGCCGAAGGGCACGCTGATCACGCCGGAATGGCCCGCCGCGACCAACGCGCGCTCGTTCGTGCTGCTGCGCTGCCTCGGGCTGTTGGCCGGCGTGGTCGCGCAGGCGGTGAACGGACGCATGCCGGCGGATCAGGAGACCATCCGCTACACCGGATTTTTCGGCAATGACCTTGAGGGCAAGTCGTTCCTGTCGCGCGAGGTGCTGGGCGGCGGCTCCGGCGGCCGCTATTACGCCGACGGCAACGACGCGATCCACATCGTTCCCGACTCGCGCAATCAGCCGGCCGAATTCACCGAGACGCGGTTTCCGTTGCTGGTGGAAAAACTGGCGCTGCGCACCGACTCAGGCGGCGCCGGATTGCGGCGCGGCGGCCAGGGCTATGAGAAGCACTATCGCGCGCTGGTCGATTGCCGCACCATCGTGACGGCGGACCGGGTGCGGCTTGGTTGTTACGGCCTCAATGGCGGCAAGGCCGGTCAGCCGTTTTGCGTCACCGTTGACGCCGAAGGCGCGGCGCGCGACCTCGGCGGCCTGGTCGATGGCGAACCTGTCCTGAAAGGGCAGGTGGTGCGCGTCGTGACGACCGGCGGTGGAGGCTGGGGCGACCCGCTTGAGCGCGAACCGGAGCTGATCCTGCGCGATGTCGTCGAGGGCCGGGTCTCCTTGGCAAGCGCCGGCGCCGATTATGGCGTGGTGTTCACACCCACCAGCACCGCCGAACAACCCCAGATCGACCAGGCGGCGACGTTGCTGCGGCGAGGCGATCAGCGCAAGGCGCGCAAGGGCCCGCTGCCGATGATTGACCGCGGCGACGGGTATGAAAAGATGCTGCGCGGGGAGCATTTGCCACGGATGCGATAAACCACAGGCGACAACGGAGTATGTGACGAATGGCGATCGAAGTTGCGAAGGTCGAGCTCAAGACCGTGCAGGACGCGAGCGGCGTCGAGGATCTGATTGCGGCCGGAAAATTCACCGCCGACCAGGTCATCGCCGTGATCGGCAAGACCGAAGGCAATGGCGGCGTCAATGATTTCACCCGCATCCTGGCCGATCAGGCGTTTCGCCGGGTGCTGATGAAGCACGGCAAGCGCTCCGAGGCCGAAATTCACGACGTGCCGATGGTCTGGTCCGGCGGCTGCGACGGCGTCATCACCCCGCATGCCACCATCTTCGCGCGCAACGACAAGCCCGGCCCGGCCTCGAAATCACGACTGGTGATCGGCACCGCGCTCAGCGTGGAATTATTGCCCGAGGACATCGGCCGCCCGGCGATGGTCCAGAAAGTCGCGGACGCCGTGAAGGCGGCGATGAAGGACGCCGGCATCACCGACCCCAAGGACGTGCATTACGTCCAGACCAAGACGCCGCTGTTGACCATCGATTCGGTGCGCGATGCCGAGAGCCGTGGCCAGCATCTGGCCTGCGAGGTGCATGATTCGATGGGCGTCTCCAACGGCACCACCGCGCTCGGCATTGCCGTGGCGCTGGGCGAGGTGTCGATGCCGAAGGCCGAGCAGATCTGCAAGGATCTCGATTTGTATTCCTCGGTCGCCTCGTGTTCGTCGGGCGTGGAATTGACCCAGGCGCAGATCGTGTTGCTCGGCAACAAGCCCGGCGCCGGTGGCCGCTATCGCATCGGGCACGCGGTGATGCGCGACGCGCTGGACATCGACGGTATCTACGATTCAATCCGCGACGCCGGTATCGAATTGCCGGAACGTCCCCGCGCCGAGGACCTGAAAGGCCGCGTCGTCAACTGCTTCATGAAATGCGAGGCCGATCGCACCGGCATGCTGCGCGGCCGGCGCCAGATCATGCTCGACGATTCCGACGTTCACCATCACCGGCACTCGAAGGCCGCCGTGGGCGGAGTGGCGGCGGCCGCGATCGGCGATCCGGCGGTGTTCGTCTCGGTCGATGCCATGCACCAGGGTCCCCATGGCGGCGGCCCGGTGATCGCGATCGTCGAGCTGGACGAGTGAAGTCGGCACGATAATTGCTCTTAAATTGGTCAATCGCCGCAACCGGCGGCTGAAATTCTGGCGCGAGGGTTCTCGCGGTGTGGATAACAGGAGTTTTAGAGCATGAAATCGCTGTTTAGGATGATGGTCGCCTTGCTGGCGGTGGTGGCACTCGCCGGGGCTGCAACCGGTAGCGCGATGGCGCAGGACAAGGTCGCCGTCGGCCTGTTCCCGGTGAGCTCGTCGCTTCCCTATTTTGTCGCGGTGGAAAAGGGCTTCTTCAAGGAGCAGAACATCGAGCCCGAAATGACCAAGCTGATGGGTGGTCCGCCGAACGTGGCGGCGATGATCACCGGCCAGATAGAGGTGTCGGCGGTGCTGGTCACGCTGGAGGGACTGAACGCCAACATCAAGAAGCCCGGCGTGGCGATGTATATCGCGCTCAACAGCCAGACGCCGGTCTGGAAGATGGAACAATTCGTCGTCCGCAACGGCTTCAAGGCCGACAAGATCTCGGACCTGAAAGGCGCCAAGCTGATGTCGGCGCCGGGACCCGCCAACCTCAACACCGCCAAGGCGGTGCTCGCCAAGAACGGATTGAAGGAGGGCGACTACACCATCGACCAGCTCGACATGGGCCAGCACGTCAATGCCATGACCGCGGGGACCTTCGACGGCGGCTATACGCTGGAGCCCAACGCCTCGATGATGATCAAGGCCGGCGTGGCGCGCTCGATCGATGTCGGCGTGATCTCGAAATATATTCTCGGCGACGAGAAGGCCGACGCCTATGCGGCGGGCTGCGCGATGACCTCCGACTTCATTCAGAAGCGACCGGACGTGGCCAAGCGCTTCGCCATGGCCTGGAGCAAGGCCATCGACTACATCAACATGAACCCCGATGACGCGCGCAAATATCTCGCCAAGAACACGTTCACTCCCGACAACGTGGTCGACATGGTCTCGATGCTTGGCTACGTCATGGCGAAGGACATGACACCGAAACAGCTCGCCGATCTGCAGAAGCTGTCCGACTTCGGCACCTCGATCGGTGTCGTTCCCGAGAAGCTGGATGTCGCCAAAGTCCTCTACAAGTATTGAGGGTTTGGACCGTGCAGGGCGCTGCAAAGATCGAATTGTCCCAGAACGCGCGGGCCGCTGCAACGCGGACCGCGCCGCATGTGACGATACGCGGCTTGAGCAAGCGATTTTCGGACGCGACGATCTACGACAATTTCGATTTCGATATTCCGCGCGGCAAGCTGATGTCGGTGTTCGGGCCGAACGGCTGCGGCAAGAGCACGCTGATCAACATGATCGCCGGACTGTTCCCCGCCGACGCCGGCGAAATCCTGTTCGACGGCCAGCCGCTCAATAAGATCAAGTTCGGCTACGTGTTCCAGAACTATCGCGAAGCGATGTTTCCCTGGCTTCGCGCCTTCGACAATATCGCCTATCCGCTGAAAGTGATGGGCGTGCCGAAGGCCGAGCGCATCGTTCGCGTCGAGAAGATCGTCGCCAACCTCAATGTCAAGATCGATCTCAATCTCTATCCGTACCAGATGTCCGGCGGACAGCAGCAGCTGGTCTCGATCATGCGCGCTTTGGTGGTCGATCCCGAAATCCTGTTTCTCGACGAGCCGTTCTCCGCGCTGGACTATGAGATGACGCTGTTCATGCGCGAGCAGCTGCAGAAGGTTTTTGTCGAAACCCGGACCACCACGGTGCTGGTGTCGCACGATCTGGAAGAGGCCGTCTATCTGTCGGATCGAATCCTGCTGCTGTCGCGCCACCCGGCGCGGGCCGTCGAATTCATGCATTACGACGCACCGCGGCCGCGCACCGACAAGACCATGTCGGAAGCGGACTTCATCAGCACCAAGGCGCACTGCCTGGAGATTTTCCAGCGCGAAGTGCGCAAGGGATAAGACGCGATGAATATGAAGCGCCTCGAAATCCTGCTGCCCTTCGTCGGGGTGATCGTGCTGCTGGCGGTGTGGTCGTTCACCGTCTGGCTGCGGATCGTCGATCCGGTCTTGCTGCCGTCGCCGATCGCGACCTTCAAGGCGATGTGGGCCGGCATGTTCCATGGCAAGCTCGGCATCGACTTTCTCAAGACGGTTGAGCGCACCATCTATTCCACCATCATCGCCGCGGTAATTGCCATTCCGCTCGGCATCCTCTTGGGCTCGTCGGAAAAGCTGTATCGCTCGGTCGAATTCCTGATCGATTTTTTCCGTTCGACGCCGGCTTCGGCGATGTTTCCGCTGTTCCTGGTGCTGTTCGGGGTCGGCGACCGCACCAAGATTTCGGTCGCCGCGTTCGGCGCGGCGCTGGTGATCTTGTTCAACGTCGCCTATGGCGTGATGAATGCGCGCAAAACGCGCATTCTCGCGGCGAGAGTCATGGGGGCATCCCGCATCAGGGTGTTGTGGGATGTGATGCTGCTGGAATCGCTGCCGCAGACCTTCGTCGGCCTGCGCAATGGCGTGTCGCTGGCGCTGGTCATCGTCGTCGTCGCCGAGATGTTCATCGGCTCGGTCGACGGGCTTGGCCAGCGGGTGTTCGAGGCGCAGCAGATGTTCGAAATGCCGGACATGTATGCGGCGATCTTCGCCGCCGGCGCGCTCGGCTATGGCCTCAATCTGCTATTCCTGACCATCGAACGCCGTTTTGTCCATTGGTCGGGTAAATAAATTCCGTTTTCAAGTTCGTCATGCCCGGGCTTGTCCCGGGCATCCACGGCTTGGAGCAAAAACGAAGACGTGGATGGCCGGGACGAGCCCGGCCATGATGCCTCCTTTGAGGAGAAATCCGCATGGCAAACGATCTGGCGCGCAAAACGGCCGTCGAACTGGCGTCGCTGATTGCCGGCAAGGCGGTCAGTCCGGTCGAGGTGCTGGACGCGCATCTCGCCACCATCGCGCGGGTCAACCCAAAACTCAACGCCATCGTGACGTTGGCGGCCGATGCCGCCCGCGCCTCGGCGCAACAGGCCGAAGGCGCGGTGTTGCGGGGCGAAAAGCTGGGCGCGTTGCATGGCCTTCCGGTTGTCATCAAGGACATCACCCCCACCGCGGGCGTCCGCACCACCTTCGGCTCGCCGCTGTTCAAGGATTACGTGCCGGGCGAAGACGCCGAGGTCGTCCGGCGCCTCAAGGCGGCGGGCGCGATCGTGCTCGGCAAGACCAACACGCCGGAATTCGCCGCCGGCGCCAACACCTTCAACGACGTGTTCGGCGTGACGCGCAATCCGTGGAATCCGGCGCTCAGTCCGGCCGGTTCTTCGGGCGGGTCCGCGGTCGCAGTGGCGACCGGCATGGTGCCGCTGGCGCAGGGCACGGATTTCGGCTGCTCGATCCGGATGCCGGCATCGTTCTGCGGTATCGTCGGCATCCGGCCGACGCCGGGGCTGACGCCGAACCATCCGATGCCGCTGGCCTGGGATCCCGGCCAGGTCCACGGTCCGCTGGCGCGCACCGCCGAGGACGCAGCCTTGATGCTCGACGCCATCGTCGGCTTCAGCGCGATGTCGCCGATCTCGGTGGCGCCGCCCTGGGCGAGCGCGCACGCTATCGTCGCCAAGGCCAACGACGCAAAAGGCCTGCGCATCGCCTATGTGTCTGACATCGCCGGTATCGGCGTCGAACCGGAAATCGACGCCATCTGCCGGGCGACCGCGATATCGCTGCGCGATGCCGGCGCGTCGGTGGAAGAGATCGCCTTCGATATCTCCGACGGCAAATCGCCCTATCAGGCATGGCGCGGACTCTGGATGGTGGGACAGCAATTCGCTAATCTTGAACATCTGGAACAATTCGGCGCCAACCTCAAAGGCAACGTCAAGGCCGGCCTCAAAGTGACGCCGCTGGAGTTCGCCGCGTCCGAAGCAAAGCGCATGGAGCTGTTTCAGCGCTTCGCAAAATTCTTTGAGCAATATGACCTGCTGATCACGCCGCAATCGCCCGTAAAACAGTTTCCGGTGGAGATGAACTTTCCGACGCTGATCAACGGCAAGAAGCTCGACAATTACACGGACTGGATCGCGGGCTCGTTCCTGATCACCCTGATGAGCCTGCCGGGGGGCAGCGTGCCGGCCGGCAAGACCAGCGACGGACTGCCGGTGGGAATCCAGATCGTCGGTCCACGCTTCAAGGAGCCGCTGATCCTGTCGGCGATGAAGGTCGTGCAGCAGACCCACCCGATCGGCTGGCCGCCTCACGCCTGAACGGCGGCCGCTTGCTTCGTCATTGCGAGCCACCAGGTCGCGCGAACGCGCGCCCGATGCTAAACTCCGCGAAGCAATCCAGAAGCCGCAAGCGAAGACTGGATTGCTTCGTCGCAAGTGCTCCTCGCAATGACGATGAATCCTACCTCTGGGCTGCGACCCTTCCAGCAAATGCCGCCAGCGATGTCGGCGGGCGTCCCAGCAGCCAGCCGAGCACATTGGGGTTGCCCGTGAGGCCGTCGCGGGCATAGGCCCCGAACATTTTGATCAGCGTTTCGCGCTGGTAATTGTCCATTGCGGCGCTGCTGGCGCGATCGCGCCACGCCTCGATCGGTTCGGCTTCGGCGCGGACGTCTCTTTGCAGGACGCGTGCAAACGTCTCGGCGATATCGATCTCGCTCATGGGCGCGGTGCCGACCAGTTCATAGGTCGCGCCGATATGCCCGTCGCCGGTCAGCACCAGTGCGGCGACTTGCGCGACGTCGTCAAGATCAACAAGGCTCAGCCGGGTCTCGATCGGATAGGGCACGCGATAAATGCCGGCGCCGACCATGCGGTCCCACTCGGCGAGACTGTTCTGCATGTAGGCCGTCGGCTGCAGAATGGTGACGTCGAGTTTCGAGCTGAACAGCATCTCCTCGACGCGCATCTTGCTCCAGTGATGCGGCATCGCCTCGATCTGGGGATGCAGTACCGAGTGATAGACGAAACGCTGCACGCCCGCGCTCGTCGCCGCGTCGATCGTGGCTTTGCCGAAACGGATTTCGTGGGGACTTACATTCGGGCAGATGTGATAGATTGCCTCGGCGCCTTGCGTGGCTTGCAAAAGTGCGTGCGGATCGTCCATTTCGCCAATGAGGACATCGCTGACACCCATCGCCTTCAGGCTTGCGTCGTGCGCGGGGCTTCGAACCAAAGCCCGCACGCTTGCGCCACGTGCGATCAATGCTTTGATGACGGCCTTGCCGGTTTTGCCGCCCGCGCCGGTGACCAGGATCATGTGCAATACTTAAAGGTTGGTACGACGTTTTGAGACGTCGGAAACGCGCTCCCTCTCCCTTTGGGAGAGGGTTGGGGTGAGGGGTTATGGCCCATCGATAGGTCGTAACCCCTCACCCGGATCACATCTGCGATGCGATCCGACCTCTCCCAACGGGAGAGGTGGCTGAACTCGCAAGCTGCGTTTCTGCTTCGATGGATCACTTTAGGGGCACCGCTCTTCTTGTCAGCTCGAACAGCCGGCTGGGACTGAGCGGAATTTCCAACAGTTCACATCCGCGGCGATTGAGGTCGAGCGCGTCTTCGATCGCCTGCGCAAACAGCGGACCGACCGGTATGGCACCGGCTTCGCCGGCGCCCTTGATGCCCAGCGGGTTGAGCGGCGACGTCGTCACGGTGTGGGCAAGCTGCATCCGCGGCACCTCGAGCGCGGTCGGCAGCAGGTAATCCGCCAAGGAGGCGTTCAGCAATTGCCCCTGGTCGTCGAAGACGAGTTTTTCGTAGAACGCATTGCCGATGCCTTGCGCCACGCCGCCGTGAATCTGGCCCGCCAGAATCATCGGATTGATCACGGTGCCGCAGTCATGCACCACGACGTATTTCAAGATCTTCAGGTCGAACGTTCTGGGATCGATCTCGACGACCATGGCGTGGACGCCGTTGGCGGTGGCGCCGCTGGGCGGTCCGAAATACTGCGTCGATTCGAGGCCGGGCTCGGTGCCCGGCTTGACCGCGCCGCGCATCGGATTGGCTTGTCTGGCGAGGTCGCCGAGTTTTATGAATTTCTCGGGAATTCCGACGATCGAGACCTTGCCATCCTCGATGACAAGGTCCTCCTCGGAACATTCGAACAGGTCGCTCGCCAGCTTCAGCGCCTTCTTGCGCACGACCTTCGAGGCTTCGTTGACGGCGTTGCCCGCGACCACCGCACCGCGGCTGGCAAAGGTGCCGGCGCCCCAATAGAATTGGTCGGTATCGCCGGTCACGACATCGACGTCGGTGACGGCAACGCCGAGTTGCTCGGCTGCGATCTGGGCAAAGCTGGTAAAATGGCCTTGTCCCTGGGTGCCGATGCCGGTGGCGACGCTGACCTTGCCGTTGGACTGCACCTGGACCTTGGCGCCCTCATAGGGGCCGATCCCGGTACCCTCGACGTAACAGGCGACGCCGATGCCGAGATGGCGGCCCTCGGCGCGCGCCCTGGCTTGTTCGTCCTTGAAAGCGCCGTAGCCGATGGCGTCCAGCGCCATATCGAGCACAGGTTCGTAATTCCCGCTGTCGTATTCCAGCGGCGCGAAATCCTGATAGATGATTTCATTTTTGTAAGGAAAAGCATCCGTCGGAATCAGGTTGCGCCGCCGGATCTCGGCACGATCGAGTTTCAGTTCACGGGCCGCGAGATCCAGCAATCGCTCCATCACAAACACGCCGTGCTGGCGACCGGCGCCGCGATATGGCGTGACGATCGGCAGGTTGGTGAACGCGGCGGTAAACGTGCTGTCATAGGCCGGCACCACATAGGGGCCGAGCAGTGTGCACTGGCTGTTGATCGGGACCGTCAGCCCGTAAGGATCGTAGGCGCCGGTATCGTGCAGGAACACGTCCTTGATGCCGAGGATCCGGCCGTCGCCGGCAAGCGCGATCTCGGCATCGTGAATCTGTCCACGCTCATGGGTGGTGGCAAAGAAGTGCTCGAGCCGGTCCTCGATCCACTTGACCGGCCGATTGAGCTTCATGGAAACCCACGGAAGCAGCACCTCCTCGGGGTAGAACATCATGATCTTCGGGCCAACCCCCCCGCCGACAAACGGCGCGATGACGCGGACCTGGCGTTCGTTCAGGCCGAGCATGCCGGCGAGACCGTTGCGGATGAACACCGGCGCCTGGGTGGTGTCCCACACCGTCATCTGATTGGTGCGCATATCCCATTGCGCGACCACGCCGCGGGTTTCGATCGGCGACGAGATGCCGTGCTCGTAATGGAAGCGGCGCTTGACGATGCGGTCGGCCTTGGCCGCGGCGGCGGCATAATTGCCTTTGACTTGGCGAACCTGCGCGCAAATGTTCGAACCCAGATCGTCGTGGACCAGGGGCGACCCGGCGCTCAGCGCTTTTTCGAGATCGACCACGGCGCCGAGCGTTTCAAGTTCGACGTTGATATCGTCGAGCGCGTCCTCGGCGATGTAGCGGCTTTCGGCGATCACGATTACCAGCGGCTCGCCGACGTGTCGGATCTTGTCTTTTGCCAGCGGAACCTGGGTCCGTTCGTTGAAGACAATTCCGGCGATCGGAGGCGGCGGTACCAGCAAGGGGCCGGGTCGCCAGTAGTCGCCGAGATCACTGGCGACATAGGCGGCCACGACACCTGGACGCTGCAGCGCTTTCGAGACGTCGACACCAAGGATTTTTGCATGTGCGACCTGGCTGCGCAGAAACGCGACGTGCAGCATGCCCGGCAATTCGACGTCATCGATGAACAGGGCCTGTCCGGTGAGCAGCCGGCGGTCCTCGTTGCGTTTGACCGGCTGGCCGAATATGCGCGTCGACATCTGGCGTCAGCCCCGCATTCGCTCGGCGGCGGTCATGACCGCATCGACGATGTTCTGGTAACCGGTGCAGCGGCACAGATTGCCGGAAAGCGCCTCGCGCACCTCGTCTTCGCTGGGCGATGAATTCTCCTCGAGAAAGGCCGTCATGGTCATCAGAATTCCCGGCGTGCAGTAGCCGCATTGCAGGCCATGATGGTCGTGCATCGCCTGCTGCAGCGGATGATATTCGCCGCTCGCGCCGGTCAATCCCTCCACCGTCTTCAGATCATGATGGTTGGCCTGCACCGCCAGCATCAGGCAGGACCGCACCGGAAGCCCGTCCAGCAGCACCGTACAGGCGCCGCAGACGCCGTGCTCGCAGCCGACATGGGTGCCGGCGAGCCCCAGATCGTGGCGAAGGAAATCGCTGAGCAGCATGCGCGATTCAACCCGGCGTCGATATTCGACGCCGTTCACCGCAACAACGATATCGTGGCGGTCAGCGTCCTGCATCGCGCGCTCGCCGGTGAGCTGTCGTCAGCGCCCGTTCGGTGAGGACACCCGCGATGTGACGCTGATAGTCCGCCGTCGCGTGGACGCTTCCGGCCGGTTCAATCAATCGCTGAATCGCGTGTGCCACCTCTGCGATCGCCGGTTCAGTGACCTCATGGCCGACGAGAAGGCCTGCCGTCGAACTGGCATCGACGGGAGTCTCGCCGACGCCGCAAAACGTTAGCCGGATCTGGCTGCATTGGCTTTTCTCACCAAGCGTGACCATGGCGGCCACGCCGACGATGGCGAAGTCGCCGCGCCGCCGCGCGATCTCCATGAAGCACGATCCGGTGCGCGGTCTCGGCAATGGCAATTCGATCTCGACCAGCATCTCGTCGGTGCCAAGATCGGTGGTCAGCGAGCCGAGAAAGAAATCGGGCGGGGCGACCCATCGCTCGCTCGATGCAGATTGAATGCGAAGTCGGGCCTCAAGCGCCACGGCGATGGCCGGAAGCTCCGAGGCCGGATCGGCATGGGAGAGGTTGCCGCCGATGCTGCCGCGATTGCGGATTTGCGGATGCGCGATGTGCGGCAGCGCCTCGCCGAGCAAGGGAAAATCGCTGATGATGCCGGCGTCCCGCTCCAGCGCGCGGTAACGGGTTAGCGCGCCGATGCGAGAACCTCCGCGATCAGATGGGCGGATGCCTGCCAATTCCTCGATCTGATTGATATCAATCAAGATTGCAGGTTGAGCCAGGCGAAAATTCATCGCCGGCATCAGGCTCTGGCCGCCTGCCAGAAACTTTGCCTCATCGCCGTATTCCGCCTTGAGCGAGAGCGCCTGCTCCAGCGAACTTGCCGCAATGTATTTGAACGGGGCAGGCTTCATGGCGCTCGCATGCAAAGGATCAAAATACGCTCGATGCGCTGTCAACCAACGCCGCGTTCAAAGTATGGGGCGACCGCAGGCGCGAGTCAAAAACCGTCGGCTTCTAACGCCATCTGAAATTCCGATAACGGTATGACCGGTCCCGATGATTGGCCTTGCTCATTATTATCCTCCGCATGCGCAAACATTGGGCGGGCCATTCGCACCGTCGTTTGACAGTATTTAGCGATGGCGTTGCCGATGCCGACATCGTTGAAACCGGACCAGCAGAACGCTACGCTGCCAGTGGAGATGCGGGAACGATTTGTCACTCTGGCCGAGCCGGTGCGCATGAACAATTTCGCCGATGTCAGGACCCTGGCCGATGCTGTACCGCGCCGGTTGGCGGTCGATGTTCGCGATGTTTCGCTGACTTTCGAGACCGCGGACGGCAAGGTCGATGCGCTGTCCAATGTCAGCCTGCAAATCGCAGACGGTGAATTTGTCTCCTTCATCGGCCCATCCGGGTGCGGCAAAACCACGATCCTGCGGGTGATCGCAGATCTTCAGCAGCCGACATCGGGCAGCCTTCTCGTCAACGGCATGAGCGCGGAAGCGGCCCGTCTGGCGCGCGGCTACGGCTACGTGTTCCAGGCCCCCGCGCTGTTCCCGTGGCGAACCATCGAGAAGAACCTGAAGCTGCCGCTCGAGGTCATGGGTTTTTCCGATAGCGAGCAGCAGCAGCGGGTGGCGCGCTATCTGGCGCTGGTCAATCTGACGGGATTTGAGCGGAAATTTCCCTGGCAGCTTTCCGGCGGCATGCAGCAGCGGGTTTCGATTGCGCGGGCGTTGTCTTTCGACCCCGACCTGCTCTTGATGGATGAGCCGTTCGGCGCGCTGGACGAGATCGTGCGCGATCATCTGAACGAACAGTTGCTGCAGTTGTGGGACAAGACCGCAAAAACCGTCCTGTTCGTCACCCATTCGATTCCCGAAGCGGTGTTTCTGTCGACCAGGATCGTGGTGATGTCGCCGCGGCCGGGCCGCATCATCGACATCATCGATTGCAATTTCCCGCGCCAGCGCACGCTGGAAATCCGCGAAACCCCGGAGTTTCTCAGGATCGCGCAGCGCGTCCGCGTCGGCCTGCGGGCGGGACACTCCTATGACGAATAGCGCGATAGCCATCCCGTTGTCGGGATCCTCCTCGCTGCGGAATCATCCGCTGCTGGTTCGCTATGCGCCGATCGCGACGATTGTCCTGGCGCTGATCGTGATGTGGTACGTCGCCGCCGTGCTGATGAATATGGCGCTGGTGCGCGATGGCTTTGAGCGCGAGGAAACGCCCTATACGGTCTCGGAGCTGATCGCGGGCACCATGAGCGCCGAGCGGCCGCTGCTGCCGGCGCCGCACCAGGTCATCTCGGTGTTCGTCGATTCGGTGTTCGGCTACGCGCCGACCGCGCCGCGCAGCCTGGTCTATCATTCAGCCGTGACGCTGTCGGCGACGCTGTTGGGCTTTGTGCTGGGTGCACTGCTCGGCGTCGCTCTCGCGCTGATGATCGTGCACAGCCGCGTGCTGGAGAAAAGCCTGCTGCCCTGGATCATCTGCTCGCAGATGGTGCCGATCCTGGCGCTGGCGCCAATCTTCATCGTGGTGCTCGGCGCGATCGGGTTGCAGGGCGTGCTGCCGAAGTCGATCATCTCGGCATACTTATGTTTTTTCCCGATCACGATCGGGATGGTAAAGGGATTCACCGCGCCCGACCCGATGCAGCTCGATCTGATGCGGACCTGGTCGGCGACGCCACGGCAGGTGTTGTCGAAACTGCGCTGGCCGTCGGCTGTCCCCTACCTCTTTGCGAGTCTCAAGGTCGCCATCACGATCTCGCTGATAGGCGCCATCGTCGCCGAGCTGCCGACCGGCGGCGAAGCCGGCATCGGTGCACGGCTGCTTGCGGGATCCTATTATGGCCAGACCATTCAGATCTGGGCCGCACTGCTGGCCTCGGCGATTCTCGCCTCCGGCCTGATCGGGCTGGTCGGCCTCGCCGAGCGCGGCGTTGCGCGGCAAATGGGGACACGGCCTTGAACCCGCGCAAGCTCAGACTGGGATTCATCGTTGCCGGAGCCGGCGCCTTGCTGGCACTGGCATTGCCGCTCTCGTCTGAGCCGGCGGCCACGTTGCAGGCACCGCCGATTCTCCTGGCGTTGACGCTCGCCACAATCCTGCTGTTCGCGGTTGCCGCCTGGGCCGGCGGAACCAGGGCAATTGCACTTGGCCTCGCCGGTGTTTCGTGCGGATCCGCGACCACGCTGGCCTTGCTGCGCGATCCCGGCGTGGCGGGCTCTGCCGCCGCTGGCTTCTGGGCCATGGTCGTTGCGGTGTGGCTTGCGGCGGCACTTTGCGTGATGCAGCTTGCCGCCATGCGTCCGCGGGACGCGTCGGCGCGCCGGTTGCTCAATCTGGCAATTCCGCTGCTGTTCGGCGCCGTGGTATTCTATCTGTGGGAAGTGCTGGTACGCGGCTTCGGCGTGCCGCCGGTGTTGATGCCATCGCCAAGCGCGGCCGCTGCAAAGTTTGCGTCGTCACTGCCGACGCTCGCGCAGGATTTCGTTCAGACTTTTATTCGCGGCGTATTGATAGGCTACGTGATCGGCTGCGGCGCCGGTTTGCTGGTCGCAATCATTGCCAATCGTTTCAGCTTTCTCGGCCGCGGGCTGCTTCCGCTCGGCAATTTCTTCTCCGCGCTGCCGCTGGTCGGCGTGGCGCCGATCATGGTGATGTGGTTCGGGTTTGACTGGCCGTCGAAGGCCGCCGTGGTGGCGCTGGTGACATTCTTTCCGATGCTGGTGAACGCGCTCGCCGGTCTGTCGGCGTCGGGACACATCGAACGCGACCTGATGCGATCCTATGGCGCGGATCACCGTCAGACCCTGATGAAGCTTTATCTGCCGGCGGCGCTGCCGTTTATCTTCAACGCCTTGAAGATCAACGCGACGCTGGCGCTGATCGGCGCCATCGTCGCGGAGTTCTTCGGCACCCCGACGCAAGGCATCGGCTTTCGCATCTCGACCGAGGCCGGACGCATGGCGATCGATATGGTGTGGGCCGAAATCGCGCTCGCCGCGATCGCGGGAATGGCTTTCTACGGACTTGTCGCGCTCGCCGAGCGCGCGACCACTTTCTGGCATCCATCCTATCGAACCTAGTTCGGCGGGTTCTCAAGCTTCGGAGTATCGCATGAAGAAGATATTGGCACTCGTAGCGGGCGCGACGATGGGTCTGTCGCTGGCGACCGCGCAAGCGGTGGACAAGGTCACCATCCAGCTCAAATGGGTCTCGCAGGCCCAGTTCGCGGGTTACTTCGTCGCCAAGGAGAAGGGTTTCTATAAGGACGCCGGATTGGACGTCACGATCAAGCCGGGCGGCCCGGACGTGGCGCCTCCGCAGGTGATCGCCGGCGGCGGCGCCGACGTGGTGGTGGACTGGATGCCGTCGGCTTTGGCGTCGCGGGAAAAGGGCGTGCCGCTGGTCAATATTTCGCAGACCTTCAAGAAATCCGGGTTAGAGCTGACCTGTCGCGCCGATACCGGCATCAAGAAGCCGGCGGATCTGAAGGGCAAGACGGTCGGCGTCTGGTATGGCGGCAACGAATATCCGTTCCTCTCCTGGATGTCGAAGCTCAGCCTCAAGACCGACGGTTCGCCCGCCGGCGTCAAGATCATCAAGCAGGGATTCAACGTCGATCCAATCCTGCAGAAGCAGGCCGATTGCGTTTCGACCATGACCTACAACGAATACTGGCAAATCATCGATGGCGGATACAAGCCAAGCCAGCTTGTCGTCTTCAAATACGAGGACGAGGGCGTCGCGACGCTGGAGGACGGTCTCTACGTGCTCGAGAAAAACCTCAAGGACCCGGCCTTCGTCACCAAGATGGCGAAGTTCGTCAAGGCGTCAATGAAGGGCTGGGACTACGCCAAGGCGCATCCGGATGAGGCGGTGAAGATCATCCTCGCCGGCGACTCCACCGGTGCCAAGACCGAGAAGGACCAGAAGCGGATGATGACGGAAGTCGGCAAGCTGCTCGGCGCCGCCGACGGCAAGCTCGATCCGAAGGACTACGAGCGCACGGTGGCAACGCTGATGGCCGGCGGTTCTGATCCGGTCATCACCAAGAAGCCGGAAGGCGCGTGGACTGCGGCAGTCACCGACGCGATGAAGTAGTCATTGCGGGCCGACAACAAACCAACTTGAGTTCGTCATGCCCGGGCTTCCACGTCTTACAGCGTCGCCGCAAGAAAGACGTGGATGCCCGGGACAAGCCCGGCCATGACGGAGAAGTGCGTCAACTGAATTGGCGAATGCTCTAGGCCGCCCGCTTTCAGTTGATGCTACGCTTCCAAAAATTCTTCGATCGCATTGAGAAAAAGTTCGGGCGATTGCAGTTGCGGCACGTGGGCGCAGCCTGCCAGCACCGTCAGCCGTGCATCGGGCAGGCCGGCGGCAAGTTCGTGCGACATCGGTGGCGGCGTCGCCTCGTCGTGCTCACCGACCAGAACCAGCACGGGGACCTTCACCTGCGAAAGCCGCGGCCGCAGGTCGAGGCCGGCCAGCGCATTGCAGGCTTCCTGGAACACGTCGGCGTCGGTGCGCAGAAACGCTTCGCGGCGGTCGCGCATCAGGTCCGGGTTCTTCTCCTGGAAATCGGCTGCAAACAGCCGGCGCATGGCGACATCGGTGATCACTGACAGGCCCTTTGCTGCAGAAGCCGCCGCCATGTTGCGGAAGGCCTGGCGCCCAGGCTCGGAGAACGCTGCGCCGCAATCGGCCAGCACGAGTTTGGTCGCAGTCTTCGGGTGATCGATGGCCATTTGCAGCGCGACAAAGCCGCCATAGCCGTTGCCGAGTACGATGGCATCCTCGCCGCCTGCGCCGTCCCTCACGGCGTCAGCCATTCTTGTGGCGACTGCAGCAAGACCGCCGTTCGCGGGCGCAGATTGCCCAAAACCCGGAAGCTCGGGAACGATCACGCGGAAGCATTCCGACAGTTTCGGAACGATGCGCTCGAAGCTGGCGCGATCCGAGAGCAATGAATGGAACAGAATGAGCGGCGGTCCCTCGCCGGTTTGCGCGGCGTTGACCATGCCGTTGGCGAGGCGTCGATCCATCAATCCCATCTTCCGAAAGCATGAAGCGCGACCGTGTCGGCGCTGGTGGCAGGAATTTCCGACCAGTGATAAGGCAATTGCCGAGCTTTTCAAGTCAGGAATCGCTTGACGTGAAATATCACAGCTGCAAGATATTCGGGGTTTTATGGGACTAATTCGATGCTTTTGCGCGATAATGTCTATGATAGCCTCAGAACTGATATTCTAACGTGCCGCATCGCACCCGGCGATGATATGCGGGAGCAGGAGCTCGCGGAACGCTACGCCGTGAGCCGGCAGCCGGTGCGCGAAGCGCTGCTGAGGCTTGAGCGCGAGCATTTGGTGACGGTGCAGCCGCGGCAGGGCTATCGCGTCAATCCGATCTCGCTCGCGGACGCGCGCGACCTGTTGCGATTTCGGCTGGCGCTCGAGCCGGCCTGCGTCACTGAGGCGATCGAGAATGCCGATCAGGACGTCCTGCAGGCTTTGGACCAGTTCCGGTTTTTCGCCGGCAATCATGAGGACTTCATCGCCTACAATCGCGCCTTCCATTGCGCCCTGGCCCATGCATCGGGCAACCGGCGGATGGCGGCTGCGGCGTGCGATCTGATCGAGCAGGCCGACCGTCTGGTGCGCGTCAGCATCGCCAACCTGAAGGGCCACGACCCTGCGCGACTCGTCGCCGAGCATGTCGATCTGATCGATGCGATGCAGCGGCGCGATGCGCGCGGCGCAGGCCGCATCATCAGGGCCCACATCCAGAAAACCGAAAAGCGCGTCCTGCCTGCTTTGGCAAGGAACGCGGTCATTATCTGAGGGAGACTAGCTTGAACATCCCGAGCAAGCCGGCCGTTTCGGACGTTGAAACCCACGGCAATTTCGTCGATGGACGCGAGATCGAGGCCGGAAGCGGCGAACTGCTCGACGTTCGCAATCCGGCGACCGGCGGCATCATCGCGCGCATTCCGAATTCAACCGCCGATGATATCGACCGTGCGATCAAAAGCGCGCGCGCCGGGTTCGAAGGCAGTGCCTGGGGCGGCATGGACATTCGTGCCCGCGCCCGGCTGGTAAACCGGCTCGCCGACACATTCGAGGCCAATCTCGACGTCCTGTACCGTCTCGAAACGCTGAACAACGGCCGGCCGGTCAATGAGACGCGCGCCCAACTGTCGCGGCTGCCGGATTTCTTCCGCTATTTCGCGGGCCTTGCCCTGTCGCGACGGGATTCGGTCATTCCGGTTGAAGGGGCCTATCTCAACTATACGCTGCGCACCCCGATTGGCGTCGTCGCCAACTGTACGCCGTTCAACCATCCGCTCATGATCATGTGCAAGTCGCTGGCGGCGGTGCTGGCGACGGGTTGCACCACCGTGGTCAAACCGTCGGAATACACGCCGCTGACGACGCTGAAGCTGGCCCAGATTTTTGCCGAGGCCGGGTTGCCGCCCGGGGTGTTCAATGTCGTGCTTGGTGTTGGCCAGGGCGCCGGCAAGATGCTGGCGGAACATCCGGATATCAACAAACTCGTTCTTACCGGCGGTACCGAGGCCGGGCGGATAGCGGGCAGCGCCGCGGCGCGGGTGTTCGCGCATCAGACCATGGAGCTTGGCGGCAAGACGCCGGTGATGGTGTTCGACGACTTCGATGTCGATTCTGCGGTCAATTACGCGGCGTTCGGCGCTTTCATCGGGGCAGGGCAGACCTGCGTCTGCGCCTCGCGCCATATCGTGCAGGCTTCGATCTATGACGAGTTCGTCGAGAAACTGAAACGAAAGACCGAGTCCATTCGCATCGGCGATCCGTTCGATCCATCGACCCAGCTCGGGCCGGTGATTTCGGCCCGGCAGCGCGATCGCGTGCTGTCGTATTCCCGCTTTGGCCGCGAGGATGGCGCGCGGCTGGTCACCGGCGGCGTCGCCCCCAATGTCGCGGGACATGAAGGCGGTTTCTTCGTCGCGCCGACCGTATTCGCCGACGTGCGCGCCGACATGCGCATCTTTCAGGAAGAGGTGTTCGGACCGTTTACCTCGGTGACGCCGTTCAAGGACGAAGCCGATGCGCTGCGTCTCGCCAACGATTCTCCGTTTGGATTGGCTGCCGCGATCCGGACCCGCGATGTTTCGCGCGCGCATCGCGTCGCCGCGCGTGTCAAGGCCGGCATCGTCTGGGTCAACGATCATCACCGGCTCGATCCGGCCTCGCCCTGGGGCGGCGTCGATGACAGCGGCATCGGGCGTGAATGCGGCACCGAAAGTTTTGATGACCATTTCAACACCAAGAGCGTGATGGTTGCGACCGGCGACGCTCCATTCGACTGGTATCGCGACACGGCGGCCCAGCGCCGCCTGAACTGAATGAAAAAGCGCGGCTCGACAGCGTCCACAGAAGACGACGCGGCCGCGTGACGAAAAAGAGCAAATAATGGGAGGACTGCAAAATGTCGATTTCAGTGAATGCCGGAGGCCGGTTGGATCGGCTCCCGATCGGCGCGTTCCATTACCGCATCATGATTCTGATCGGGATTGGAATGTTTTTCGACGGCTTCGATATCTATCTCGCCGGAACGGTGCTCGGCGTGACGCTGAAGACCGGATTCTCGACGCTTAATCAGAATGCGATCTTCATTTCGGCGACCTTCGTCGGCATGATGCTGGGCTCATTCGGTACCGGCTTCCTCGGCGATCGATATGGGCGGCGATTCACCTACCAGTTCAATCTGCTGGTGTTCGGTCTCGCGTCGCTGGCGGCCGCATTCGCGCCGAACATGATGATCCTGATCGCGTGCCGGTTTGTCATGGGGGTCGGGCTCGGCGCCGAGAACGTCGTCGGTTACGCCACGATGACCGAGTTTGTGCCGGCGAAGGTTCGCGGCAAGTGGCTCGGCCTGACCACCGTCTGTGTCGTCACGGGGTTGCCGGTGGCGCTGCTTGTCGCCTCCCTGATCGTTCCGGCCTTCGGCTGGCGCTCGATGTTTGTCCTCGGCGGGATCGGCGCGATCGTGGTCTGGTACCTGCGGAAGAATTTGCCGGAATCGCCGCGCTGGCTTGAAGCCGTCGGTCGCAAGGATGAAGCTGAGGCGCTGATGCAAAGCATCGAGCGCGAAGCCTCGCAAGGTCAGCCGCTGCCGGCTCCCGCCGCCGCGCCCGCCGTGGCTGCTTCGGGAGAACTCGCCACCCTGTTCGCGCCGCCGCTGCTGATGCGCATGATCGTCGGCTCGGTGTGCCTGATCACCATCAACACGCTGCTCTATGGCTTCGTCACCTGGCTGCCGGTGTTCTTCATCAAGCAGGGCCTGAGCATCGCCACGTCGTTCGGCTATTCACTGCTGATGGCGCTCGGTGCGCCGATCGGCTCGGCGATCGGCGCGCTGACGGCTGATCGCTGGGGGCGCAAGCCGACCATCGTCGGCGCTTCGTTGCTCGCCGTGGTGCTGGGAATTATCTATCCGATGATTTCCGATCCCGTTGCATTGCCGGCGGTGGGCCCACCGAAGTGCGGCTGCGCGCTTCGGGCATTGTCAATACGCTGGGCCGTGGGGCGACCATCGTCACGCCGTTCCTCGTGGTCTTGCTGTTCGAGGCCCGCGGCGTCGGCGGTGTCATGGCGCTGATGATCGGATTGCTGGTGGTGCAGATCGTCACGGTCTGGACCCTTGGAATTGAGCCTCGCCATCGCAGCCTGGAAGAACTCAAGGGCGACGAGATGGCGCCAGCCCTGCTGAAAGAGGCTTCCTGAACCGCAGGCAAAACCCGCGGCAGCGAGCCCAAAATCTCGCTGCCTGCCGCTGGAAGTCTGCACGGCTCGCTGAACATGCGGGGGGCAACCCATGAACATCAGGACCCGCGCGGAGCCGGTACAAGGGTGGGGTCCGCGGGTTCCTTCGGCTCGCAAACGGAGAAAAATCGGCCCAAAAGGGCGGAAAAGCCGGTTTTCCTGGCTTTACCTTTTTGGTCGCAATTTGTGAGATTTGTTGCTTTGCAGGGCTCCAGCGACTAAAAGCCCCTGATTGGTGGAGACTGAACGATGGCCCATATTTACGCGATAAACGATGACGTCCACCATCAGGTCCAGGGACCGCAAGGCCGCGCCGTCGTCGAGCAGCGCAGCGTCTATACGATCATCAGCCGCCTGCCCATCGAGGCGGACGGGCGTCCCCGTTACCGCATCAAGAGCAAGACGGAAAAGCTTGAGCGGGTAGTGACCGAAGAACAGATCAGCCGGCTGGGCTGATCTCAGCCGTTTGCTGCGCGCTTCGTCTTCGCACTGACACCAGGTTTTCACCAGACCGCCAAAGCATGGTGGGTGCATTGGCCGGGCGTACCGCGGGTCGCCGCGGGCATGGACGGAACCAAACCTGCAGCGCTTTTCGCGGGCAGCAACGTTGATCCGCCGCCATTTCCTGAGCGCATGAGCCCGATTGCCTGGGAAGGTCGTCGAACCGCGATCGTCAAGCGTCGCTTATCACGGGGCTTCCGGGCTCACCCGGCGCCCCGCCACGACTTTTCGAATTAAGTTTGTAAGAAAAAGCAGCCCGGGCAGGTGCCATGGCACCACCTGAAACGTCTTGCGCCCCATGCAATGCGATGTTAGCAAATTTGTACGATGACCGTACAAGACAGGTCAAGGCTGGCTCGCGGAAAGGGGCGCACGGTGGCCCAACCCGGTCTGCTGAGTCCGCTCAAGCCCGCGCGGCGGCGAACCGAAGAGGTCGTCGAGCGGATAGCGGCCCAGATCGTTTCCGGCCGCCTTCCGGTCGGCGCGAAGTTGCCGACCGAGCAGGCCATGATGGTCGCGATGGGCGTCAGCCGCACCGTTGTTCGCGAGGCGATCTCGGCCTTGCGCGCGCGGGGATTGGTCAGGACCCGGCAGGGCGCGGGCGCCTTCGTCAATTCGGAGAGCCAGCAGCCCTATTCCATCGATCCCGATGGGCTCGGCTCGCTTTCCAGCGTGATTGAAATTCTCGAACTGCGGACCGCGGTGGAGATGGAAACCGCCGCGATCGCGAGCGAGCGGGCGACGCCGGCGCAAATCAAGGCCATTGCCCGGGCGCATGCGACGTTCAGCCGCGCGATCGAAACCGGAGAGCCGGCGGTCAAGGAAGATTTCGATTTTCATTTCGCCATTGCGATCGCCACCAACAACAGCCGCTTCGTCGGCTTTCTCGAATTTCTCGGCGGCCTGATCATTCCGCGTCAAAGCATTCGCACCTTCGACGGCGACGCCGCCTTGCTGCGCCGCTATCTCGAGAACGTCGAAAAGGAACACCGCATCATCCTCGAGGCGATCGGCGCCAGATCGCCGCGCAAGGCGCGGGACGCGATGCGCCGCCATCTCTTGAACGGCAAGGAACGCTATCGCCAGCTTGCGACGGAGCCCGGGAAGTAAGGTGAGAGCCCCCACCCCGACCCTCATAAGCGCTAGGTTTAGCTCTGGACACGAGGAATCTCGATATGATTCAAGCTTGGGATGAAGAATCGTCCTGAGATTTTGGATCATTGGCCGGAAGT
>WNFI01060587.1_pt2 | contig 53514 bp, 49 predicted proteins | sample 5400471 | NCBI WGS metagenome assembly WNFI01 (sample SAMN13153348, study PRJNA577476) | soil metagenome | isolation source: 100 cm saprolite on Douglas fir-dominated hillslope | place: USA:California | collected 2013-09-17
CAGCGTGCGATCGAGCAGTTTCAGGAATGACTGCAGGCAGGCCTGGTTCTGGGACTGCTTGAACAGGGACCAGCCGTGCTTGTACAAGCTCTGCTCGTAGAAGCTGGACCCGCCGGCACCGCGCGCGATCACCTTCTCGTAGGCAGACTGCGCCTCGGGGTAGCGCTTGGCGGAAAATAGCAATTCGCCGCGCCGGAAATGCACTTCGGCAATTTCGCGGGCACCCGGATAGTGCGCGACAATGCGATCGAGCGTGGCGAGCGCAGTATCGCTCTGCCCGGTGGTTTCATAGGCTCGCGCGAGCTGATACAGCACCTGGTCGTTGCGCGCGTAGTCGGGATAAGCCTTCAGCAGGATTGAATACAGCCTGATCGCTTCGGCACCCGGGGTGTCGAGCTGTGACACCTCGTTCGACATGCGCTCGAGCTCGCCGGACTCAAGGTTCAGGTCCCCCAGGCGCCGCAGGGCTTGGGCACGCAGGTTCGCGTCGGAGTTTTGCAGCTTCAGGAATTCACTGTAGCCCTGCATGGCCTTGGCGGCGCTGCCGTTCAGGGTGGCATCCGGATGCACCTGGATGGCGCTGGCGGCGCCCCGCTGCAGATCCCCCACCGTGGGGGCCGGGGCGTCCGCTTTGCGCCGGGTCCGATCCTGCGCCCACCCCGGGCCCAACGCACCGGCCAGCAGCACCAGTCCACCGGCAAGGGCAAGGGCCGGCCGGCTCACGGCTTGCCTCCGTTGGCCGGCGCAGGCTCCGTGGTCGGCGCAGGCTCCGTGGTCGGCGCAGGCTCCGTGGTCGGCGCAGGCTCCGTAATCGGCGCAGACTCCGTCGCCGGCGCCGGCGCCGGTTCGGTCGGCGGCGGCGCGGCCGACGTGTTGCCACGATCGTAGATGTCGGCAAGCGCGAAGCGCGCCTGCACCTCGTAGGCCGCCAGCCGATCCTTCTGCTCCAGCAGTGCCGTGCTCGCGAGCAGCTCCAGATAGCGACTCTGCTGCTGGCTGGAGTTCGCCAGAGCGAGCCTGAGCTGGGTGATGCGCTCGGCCAGCGCGGCGATGCGCGCGGCAAACTCGCCGGTATTGGAGGGCACGCTGCCGCGCGCCTTCTGTACGCGCACCCAGCGATTCTGGGCCTCATTCAGCGCGGCATCGACGGCGCGCAGCGCGCGCCGCTCGGCATAACTGCGTTCCTTGAACTGCGCATCGAAACGCCAATACAGCACGCCCTTCATCAGGCGGATCTTGTCGCGCTCGGTTTGCAGGTCCTCGCTGTCGCCGCCGCTGGCGCTGCCCAACGCGCTCTCGAGCTGGCGCAGCTTTGACCACTGTGCGCGTTCCTTGCCATTGCCCAGGGCCGCGACATCCGCGCCGGTCTCGATCGCGGTGAGGCGCGAATCAATGGCGGCGCGGGCGGCGAGCAGCTTCGCCGGGGCATCGCCCGCCAGCAGGGCGTCAGCCCGCGGCAATCGCTCCCCGTCGGCCAGCTGGCGCGTCGCGATCATCGCCGCGAACGCGTCCATGCTCTCATCCCAGTGCTTGAGCGTGCCGCCGAGGTAGGCCAGGTCGCGGTAGTTCTTGAGCCCCTCCTGGAAATCATTCTCGGCCAGCAGGCTGTACAGGTAGCGCGACTGCGGCGCACCGGGCAGCTGGCGGAGCTGCCAGAACCACCCCTGCTGATCCGGCGCCTGGTCGGCGCCCAGCAGATCCTCGAGCATGTGTCCATCCCCGACGCGCGCGACCGCCGCATCGATGCGCTGCGCCTCCGCCTTGAAGGACGAGATCGCGGATTCGTAGAGCTCGGCGGCCTGCGCGTTGGCGTTGAGCTTGCCGTAGGCGTAGGGCACGGCGAGGTACGATTCCTGCACCGCCGCGTCGAGGAGATTGCGGTTGTGCAGCTCGGTCCAGGGCGTGAGCGCCACACGATACTGGCCCAGCGCAGCGTCCGCCCAACCCACCCCCAGCAGCGCACGGGTCGAATAGGGACCGGCGAGGCGCACCCGATCGAGCGCGACACGCGCCGCGGCGGGATTTTTGGCCTGCAGCCAGGCATAGCCGAGCGCCAGGTTCGCCTTGTCGCGCAGCGCGAGCAGTTCGCTGCCGGCGGCCGGCATCGTACCGACCGAGGTCAGTACCGGCGCGGCCTCCTCCATGCGATTCTGGCGCACCAGCGCGACACCGAGGTTGAACCGGGCAAAAGCCATCCAGTCCGCCGGGCCCTGCCAATGCGCCAGCAGCGTCGCCGCCTCGTCGAAGCGGTTCTGGCGCATGAGTACGTTGACCAGCAGGTGCTGTCGCTCAGCCTCGAGCCCTGGCGCCAGTTCACCGCTGATATGGCCGAGCGACTGTTCGCTGCGATCGTAATAGCTGCGCGCGTACCAGACCTTGGCGAGATAGAACCAGGCGCGATTGCGCAGCGCGGCCGGAACCTTGTCCGTCAGGAGCGCTTCAAAGCGCCTGCCCGCCTCGTTGTGCATGCCGAGCGAGAGGTACAGGCCGCCGGCCAGGAGTGCCGCGTCCTGCTCGTGATGCGGCATGCGGTTCCAGTGCTCGTAGGCCTCGAGGCGCGTGAGGGCCTCGAACTCATCGCCGGAGTAGAAGCGGAACAGCACGTCACCGTAATGCAGGTCCTGCACGCGGATGGCAGTCAGGGCGTCGGTCACCGGAGCCGCCGCCGCCCACGCCGCCGGCACCGCGACCACGCTGCCCAGCGATAGCAGGATCAGCCGCCACATCGGGGGGCTACTCCCAGTCCTTGATCTCGAATTCTGGTTGCTGGCGGCGCGTCCGATCGGAAATCTTCAGCTCCAGATATTTCGCACCGACGCCCTTCTCGAACTTGATCGAGGCGCCGCGGCGATAGTCGCGATCGTTCGGTCCCTTGCCGCCAAACAAGGCCACCAGTTCATGGGTACCGGCTTTGAGATTGCCGATGTAGAGCCGCTGCACGCCGCCCTTGAGTAGCGCGGCGGTTTCGCGCGGTGTGTAGAGATAATTGATGACCTCGCGGTTGTCGATCCGCAGCGTGACCGAGTCGAGGCCGAAGAAGGCCCCCACGTCCATCGACAGGAACACCGCGACCTGCGTGTTGGCCGGAAACAGCAGCTCCTCCTCGAGCACGAACAGGTCCTTGTTCAGATCGACGACCTGTTGCTTGAGATCCTGGACCTGTTCATCGAGTGCGCGCGTGCCGCCCTCGCCGGCTGGGTCACTCGCGGGTGCCGGCGCGGAGCTCGAGCCGCCCGCCGCGGCGGCCGGTGCCGGAGCCGCGACGGCGGCCGGCGCGGACCCGGGCGTCGCGGGTGGCTCGGCGCCGCGGACCCACGGCGCGACCAGGCAGATCGCCAGCACCACGGGCGCCAGCGGCTGCCAGGTTGAAATTGCAGTTCTCATGTTGAGCGGTCCGTTGGGGCTAGCGGGGTATGGCGGATCGTGCACGGTTCACAGCGGATCATCGAGCAACTCGCGCAGCTGAGCGACATACGAGTTATCAATCCCGTATTCATCCGATTGCAGAAAACGCACCCGGCCGCGGCGGTCAATCAGCACCGTGGTCGGCAGCCGCTCGATGCCGTAGGCACGGCTCACGCCCTTGCGCAGATCGAGGAGCATCGGGAAACGCACCGGGTGCGCACGCGCGAAGCGCGCGGCACGACTGATGTCGTCATCGACGCTGATGGCCAGTGTAGTCAGGCCCGCAGAACGGTAAGTGGTCTGCAGATCGCCGAGCCGCGACAGCTGGGTGGCGCAGACCGCGCAGCGGCTGCTCCAGAATGCCAGCAGCACGACTTCCCCGCGATGCTCGGAGAGCCGCACATTGCCGCCGGTGGCGGCCGGCAAGGCGAAATCCGGTGCCAGCTCCCCGACCGCGGCGGCGGCGGCCGTGGCGGGTTGTACCAGCACGAGCAACAGGGCCAGCAGACTACAGCGTCCAATACAGCGGATCACCAGCAGCTCCTTAGAAGTAGCGAAAAATCGCCAGCCGCTGCGTCCTATTTGACATCATCTGTGCTCCCGATGCGACCAGCGCGTCGCACAGGTATGACGCCGGTCACAGCGGGTGCCGCACCAGGCCGGGTCAAGGATGAGGTAAGTAGGGGCGCCGTGGAACCACCACGAGCGTCGGTGATGGGCGACAGCGCCCGCGTGGGGTCCAGGCCCGGGCGCACGTGATCAGGGGGAAACCGCCCCGGGATCAGCTTGGCGCCACGGGCCCGCTGACGATCTGCGGGAGCGCAATCAGGCTCGCGTAGGTCCCGATACTGCCCAGACCCGTGCTCACGCCGCTGGCCCAGCGCATGCTCTGGAACGCGCCTTCCTGCCCGTGCAGCGCCATGTAATTGAGCACCACCATTTCCGCCAGCAGGTTGACCGCATTCGCTCCGGGGCTCGAGGTGCTCGCGACCGATCCGTCGCCGGTGAAGTAGCCCAGCTGGTTGGTGGCGGCAGCAGTGGGGCCGGTGGGGTTGTACACCAGGAAGAACGCTGCAGCCGTCGACTGATTGTCGCCCGTCCACACGCCCTTGCCACGCCCGCCGGCCGAGTTGTCGATCATGCCATTGGAGGACAGCGATCCGTCGCTGAACACATAGAGCATGAGCGGCATGTGGCGCCGGGCTGCGTACTCGATGCAGGCACCCATGCAGCGGCCGGCCCGCAGGTCGCGGTCCTCGCCGGTGGAGCGATCGCCGGTGTGGTAATCAAAGCCGCCCATCTCGATGGTGCCGGCGCCGGCAAAGCCGTTGACCACCATTTTCATGACGGCGGCGGTCTTGCGGATTTCGGAGTCACCGTCGTATTCGGCCTGGGTAAAGATCCCGGCCGGGCCGACGATCAGCGCGTCGATATCCGGGTCGAGCGCCGCCTTGGCGTTGCCGTAGCGGTCCGCCAGGTCGGCGGACTTGACGTAACCGCACTGCACGAGATCCTTGACGACCGCATCGGCGCTGACATCGTTCCGGATCACGGTATTGTCGAGCTTCTTGCGGCTGATGCGCTCGATGGATTCGAGCACGGCGGTGGCGTCGGCCTGGTTCAGGAGCCCGACGAGCTTGCCGGTGTCGACCAGTCCGGTGACGTCCGAGGAACGATCCACCTTGGTGGGCCGCACGGTGGAGTCCATCATGTACGACGGGGCCATCGAATTGCCGCCGGAATCGGAACTGTCCGAGCCGATCAGCGCCAGCAGATCGCCCAGCGCACCGGCCGAATAGATGCCGTACATCGGGTTGTGCGGGTTGTTGGCGGTGTCGTTCTGGCTCATGGCGGCGATGACCGCGCCGTTGACATTGGCGCGTGTGGTCACCGCCGTGCGCTCCAGTATGCCGCGCAGGAAAGCGCTGTCGGAGCGAAACGCCAGGCCCAGCTGCCGATCGATGAAGCTGCCGGCGCCAATCGAGGCGTTCGGCGTCATATTGCCGGGCAGGCCGAGTTTGCTGTACCCGGCGGTCGAGAGGAAATCGAGCTGCCCGCCCTGCTGTCCGACCAGCACGTTGGAACCGGCGATATTGGCGCCGCCGGCCAGATCGAAGCAGATGAAGGGGATCTTGCCGGCCCCCGGCACGATGTTGCAGGGACTGATCTTGAGCGCGGCAATATCGGGCGAGAGCGCCGCGTAGGCCTGGCGCGGGTTCGCGAACAGGCTGAAAGCCGAGGCGCCGGCGAAGGCAATGCTGCCGGTGATGAATCCCTGGGCGAGGAACTCACGCCGGGTCACCGGCCGCGGGTGATCGGGGTGGCGAAGAGGTTCGTTCAACCCCAGGGCTCGCTTGCGTCGGATCTTCATAATCGGCCTCGCAGGTCCTTTAACGCGGTCGCCTATTTGATCAGCAGCGCGGCGCTGCCGAGCACGGTGGCGCAGGCCGCCTTGGTGATCGTCTTGGTGCGGTCCGGGGCACAGGCCGCCCCGCAGCTCGAGAGCAGGGTTACCAGGCTGTTGACCTCGGCGCGCACGTCGCTATCGGCCGGCTGCGTCGCGATGTTGATGCCGACGCCGCGAGCCAGGAGCGGATCAATCAGCAGGCTGGTGTCGGCGAAGGCCGTCGCGGGCGCGGCATTGAGCTGCAGTCCGGGGAAGAAGCTCCCCGCCTGGCCTGACTCCACCAGCGCATCGCAATACTGGATCGCCAGCTGCGCCATGCCGATCTGATGGGAGGCCACGAAGGATTCGATCGTGGGCACCGAGGGCAGCTGCTGCTCGACCAGCGCATAGGTGGCCAGCACGCCCGGGTCGTTCATCGACACGCCGGTGATCGCCGACAGCGAGGCGTTGATCTCGCTGAACACCCGCACGCCCACCTGTGAGCTCTCCGGCTTGTCGGCCGGCGTGGCCGGCTGCGGCACCGCCGGGTCGGTGCGCACATGCGTGCTGCTGCCGATCTGGTCGAAGCTGAGGAAGAACAGGTCGGAGTCCGGGCCCTTCTCCAGGGCGATGACCGTGCCGATCGGGGAGAGCAGCTGACCGACGCCGGCGGTGTAGTTGGCGTCGGTGACCGTGGTGTCGAGCGGTGCGTAAGCCTGTCCGACCTTGGCCTCCGCCCCGTTGATACCGATGCGCATCCCCTTGATCACGATGCTGCCCGGCTTGGCCGCGCTGTCCAGGCTGATGAAGGTGGGCTTCGTGAACAGGTAGCTGTAGCTGTCGTAACGGCTGACCTCGAACATCACGTAGGCCTGGTTGACGCCGGTCAGCGCGCTGACGTTGAACAGCAGGAAGTAACGCTCGCCCACCCCGGCGGCGAAATTCTGCTGGATCTGCTCCTGCGTCAACGCCCGGTTGTAGATCGCGGCAAAGCGGATCGTGCCCTGCCACTTGCGGTTGCCGGAGGTCTCGTTGCCGAGCAGGAACACGAAAGTATCGTCCCAGTTGCCCAGCGTCCCGCCCTTCATGGTGTCCACATCGCCCGTGTAGTTGCCGTTGACGTACAGGCGCCGGCCGTTGACCGCGTCATAGGTGAGCACGACATGCTGGAGCGAAGCCTGCGCGTCGCGGTCGGTATCGCGGGTGAGCAGCGCCGGTGAGCCATTCGCGTCCGTGGCGCTCGAGCGATTGAACATTTCGTACTGGTAGGCATGCTGCCCCATCGTGAAATTGCGCGCCGCCGTGCCACCCGAGTAGCTCGCCATGTACGCGTCTTCCTGCGTGACGTTGGCAGGCGCGGTCCACAGCTCGACGCTGTATTCGCCCGTATTCTTGATCGAGTCGTAGATCTTGCGGCTGGCCGCGCCGCCGCGCGCCTCGCCGCCGTTGGGGCCGAAACTCACGCCCCAGCCACCCACCCAGCTGGTGTCGCCGGCCAGTGTCAGGTTCAGCGCCGGATCCACGCCGCTCGTGTCATCGGCGATGGTCCCCAGGCCTTCCTTGAACTGCCACTTGGCGATCACGCCGGTGTCGTAGCGATTGCCGCCCGAGGCAATCGTGCCGTCATAGAGGCTCAGGGCCTTGGACAGCACCAGGGCCGGATCGACCTGCGTGGGCACAATGCCGTCGACGAAGGCCTGGATGGCCGCCAGCATGGTGGCCGAACTCTTCGGGCAGCTGACCGCCACATCGCCCGCCGCCACCCAGCAGTTGTGGCTCTCGTCGTGCAGGCGCACGTAGAAGCGCGACAGGGACGGAGTGTCGAGATTGATCTTCGCCTGCGCCGCCGCGTAGGCCTCGTCGACATCGCTGCTGGCGAAGTACGGCGTCTGCGGCGTGGTCGCACTCGCGCTGTGGCAGCGCGAGCAGAACTGGCTCAGCAGAGGATAGACGGTCTGCGCGAAGGAGGCGTTGCCGTTGTCGCTGGCGCCGGCCGGGAAAACCTTGGTGCTGCCGACCGTCTTGTCGACCGGCGCCACCAGCTGGATCTGCGTGCCGCCGCTGCTGACACCGCCGGCCCAGTTCTTGATCCAGGTGGTGAGAATGTCGGCGCAGGCCTGCGGGCTCGCCAGCCAGCAGTTGTGCCCACCGGCCACCTTGATGACCATCCGTGACTGGTCGGGCTGCGCCAGGTTGACCACCCCGAGGGCGTCGTTGTAGGCCAGATTCACGTCATCGGAACGCGCAAACATCGGCGATTGGCCACCGGCCTTGTGGCAGTTGCCGCAGCGACTGCTGCCGTTGATGTTCTGCCACAGGTTGATCCGGAAGGCCTGCACGTCGGCCGTTGCCGGTGCCGGTCCGGCGTAGCTGGCGGAAGTCACGGTCTGCGGGTTGGGATTCGGCGTCGTCGCCGCACCACCCGAGCAGGCGCACAATGCCAGGATCAGGCTGACCAGCAGCAGCTGCGGAACCCAAGGTAGAGACTTCACGTTGCGCTCCTAGCTGCCAATGCAGTAAACGGCGGCGTCAGCGAATACCTGCTTCATCTTGTAGCCCGCAGTCTTGAATTTCGTCTTGATCGTGTCGACGGCCTGGCGATCGGCGGCGTTGCCCGGGTCACGCAGGCAGACCGCTTTGAACACCTTCTCCACCTGGCACTGCGCGAAGCCATCGCTGTGCGCCAGCTCCTGCCCCATGCTCTTGGCTCCACTGCCGCCGCCGGGGAGCGCGGCGTCAAAGCCGAACACCTGATTGGCGCCCTGGCGCCAGTAGTTGTCCCAGCGATCGTCGGTGGTGACGTAGCCGTACTTGAAATTGTCGGAATTGATCAGGTACTTCGGCTGCACCGCACCCGCCGTGTACTGGAGCCGCCCCGAGGCGGCATCGAAGTTGTAGTAGGCAAAGGCCTGCGCCATCGGATCCATGCCGGCGTGGCATGTGATGCAGCTGTTGAGGAACACGCGGCTGTCGCCGCCGGGTGAACGGCTCACGTCCTGGCGAATGCGGTCAGGCGGGAGCGAGGAGTCCTGCACCTGCTCCATGTCCCGGCACATGTGATTGATCAGCGTGAAGCGGAACATCGCCCGGTTGGTGCCGTTGATGAAGAAAGCCGCCGCCGCCGCGCGCGTGGTCATGATGCCCGCGGTCGCCGCCACCGGAAGTCCGAGCAGGCCGGACTGCGTCGCCGGTTGCAACGCGGCCTGCAGGTCGACGTTGTTGTCCTCGAGATACTGGTAATGATTGTTGTCGGTCGCGGAATAGGCCGGCGCACCCGTGCCGGAGGCGACGTAGAGCAGGTCCGCCGACAGCACGGTGCTGAAATCGACGTCGTCGCGCACCATGCCGATGACGGTGGCGGTGTAGTCATTGAGCGGCACGAAGACCGTGCGGTCGCGATTGGTCCAGGGTGCGGCGAAATTCTTCAGCGTCACGTTGTAGAAGTTCTTGTTGGCCATCGCCAGCTGCGCAGCCGCGTCGGTAGTGCCCCCCTGACTATCAGCCGCCATCTGTGTGAGCACGGCATCGGTGGGAGGTACACCGGCGAGGCGATCATGCAAACGCCGGGCCTGTTCGCGTGGGCCCGCCAGCGCCGGCGACCAGCCCTGCAGCGCCACCAGCACGATGCCGGTCAACGCCGCGACCTGCCGTGCCGGATTTCCAAGCCTGTCCCGTTTCATCCGTTGCGCTCCCATGTGCCCGCGCGCAGCACTTCGAGGCGAATATACCGACCCGTCCCGGGCGCCCGGAATGTCTCGGCGCACAGACGTCGCAAGTCACCGACATCTCGCCCGCTTACGTCTACCGGCTATGCTGCGCTCATTGATCTGGGACCGGGTTCCCGGCGGTGGCACGGGCGAAGGCTTACCTGTGCGTGCTGGACTTATCGGACGGCGCCGGGCGACTGGCGCGGGCATGGAAGGTCTCCCAGGCGGTCGCCGGGTGAGACGGGGTTGGCAGAACGCGAGTGTGGACTCGCATACCGGAGCGTTTGGGCATGAACCGTGTAACTCGTCCGCTGTGCGGCCTGCTCGCCGCCGCGTTTCTGGCCGCGTGCAGCAGCGGCGGCTCGGTCGATATCGGGCACGGACAGAGCGCCGGCACGACCACGGACTTCGGCATCGCATATGTCAAACGCACCCTGCCCACCGACGCCACCGCGCTCGATGCACTGCGCGCCCTGGACGACCTGCGCCGGCAGCGGCATTTCTGGACCAAGGCAGACGTCTACATTCGCGACAAGGCTTCGCCCAGCGGGGTGGAGCGCAACATCACCACCCGCATCACCGGCACCAACTTCTACGACATCAAGGACCTCGACGTTTCCGCCGATGGCAAGCGGCTCGTCTTCGCGATGCGCGGCCCGCTCAATCCGATGCAGAAGGATTTCGCGCCACCAACCTGGCGCATCTGGGAATACGACATCGCCGCGGACAACCTGCACAGCCTCACCGACGACGTGACGGCCGACGGAGGCCAGGACGTCTCCCCCCATTACCTGCCGAGCGACAGCACTCACCCGAACGGGCGCATACTCATCACCTCCACCCGCCAGCGCTACTCCAAGCAGGTGCTCCTGCAGGACGAGCGGAAGGCCGGCTTCGAGGCGCAGATCGAGGACGGCGGCGAGTCCGCCTTCACACTCAATGTCCTCGACCCGACGCTCACCGGGCCGAGCGCCTTCCAGCAGATCTCCTTCAACCAGGACCACGACCTCAACCCGAGCGTGATGACCGGTGGGCGCGTGCTCTACACCCGCTGGGACAACGCCCCGGGCGGCACCAACGGCATGCATCTGTACACGATGAACCCCGACGGGAGCGACATGCAGCTGCTGTACGGTGCGCACAGCCACAACGTGGGCAGCCCGGACCCGCTAACGGGCGCACCGACGGAAGTGCAGTTCGTGAAGGCGCGGCAGATGGAGGACGGTCGCGTGATGGCGCTGATTCGTCCGGCCGACCCGGGCACCGACTTTGGCGGCAATCTCGTCATCCTCGATGTCGTGAATTCGGTCGAATGCACCCAGCGCACGCTGGCCGCGGGTGCCGGTACCGGGACCGGTCCCTGTCCGGCGATGGCCAACGCGACCGCGAATGACGTGCGCACCGTGCCCGGCCCCTCACCCGGCGGGCGCTTCAATTCCACCTTTCCGCTGTTCGATCGCACCAACCGCGTGCTCGTGAGCTGGACACAATGCCGCCTGTTGGACACCACCGGCACGATCGTTCCCTGCACGAGTGCGAACCTGGCGGCGCCGGCGCCGCAGCTGGCGCCGCCGCTGTACAGCATCTGGCTGTTCGATTCGGCCGACAACACGCTCAAGCCGGTGGTGACGCCCGTGGAAGGGGACATGCTGACCGACGTCGTGGCGCTGCAGGCCCGACCACCGCCGGCCTATGTCGCGCCGGTGAGCACCGCCAGCACGCTCGCCGGGGACAGTGCCGGTATCATAGACATCCGCAGTGTCTACGACTGGGCCGATGCCAAGTGGGCCGGGACCGGCGCGGCCACGACGGCGAATTTCATCACCGCGATGTCCACCACCCCCGCTGACATGCGGCCCGCCCGGTTCCTGCGCATCGAGAAAGCCGTCTCGCTGGGCGACAAGAACCTGATGGACGGTTTCCCCGATTTCAATCGCAATATCTCGCTCGACAACTCAGTCGGCTATATGCGCGAGATCCTCGGATACGTGCCGATCGAAGCCGACGGCTCCGTGCGTGTCAAGGTGCCGGCCAACGTGGCCTTCCAGATCTCGGTGCTCGACTCGAAGGCCTGGCGCATCCCGGGTTTTCCGCAGCATCGCGCCTGGCTGCAGCTGCGCCCGGGCGAGGTCCTGAGCTGTAACGGCTGCCATAACGCGAGCGGCCCTGGCAGCGCCACCTCGCACGGCCGCGCTGGCCTGTACGCCTCCGCCAACTCCGGCGATGCCTCGGGCCAGACTCAGGCGCAGCTGCGCTACGGCACCAGCAGCAATTGCGGTGTCACACCCTGCGATGCCGCGGCGCCCAGCGTCAACGTCAAGTACACCGGCACGGGTGCGGTAGGCGACAGCAGCATCGATCTGAGCTACCTGCCCGGGCTGAGTACCCCGCTGCCCACCTCGGTGAGCTGCACCAACCTGTGGGTCGCCGCTTGCCGCATCACCATCGATTACGCCGCGAGCGGGACCGGCGCAGCCACCACCCTCCCGGCGCATATCGATCCTCTGTGGACGGTCGCTCGCGCTGCCAACACCTGTACCACCTGTCACACCGCCACCCGCACGCAGGTCGTGAGCTGCACCCCGGCGGGCTCCCTGACACCCATCAACGTCACCATCAGCGTGCCAGCCGCGGGCGGCCTCGAGCTCGACGCGGATCCGGCGCAGAACCCGACCGCCCAGCTGCGCGCCTACCTGCAGCTCGTCACCACCCATACGACTTCCACCTTCAGCCTTGATGCCGCCTGTGCCCCCGTGCGCACGGACACCCAGGTCTCCGGCTCCATGGCGAGCGGTTCCGCAGCAGGCTCGCGCTTCTTTGCGGTACTCTCTGGCGCCACGGTGGGTACCGTAAATCACAGCGGGTTCATGACTCCCGCGGAACTGCGACTGCTGTCAGAATGGGTGGATATTGGAGCCCAGTACTACAACAACCCGTTTGCCGCACCGCTCAACTAGGCGGCTGCGCCCGCTGGCGCTGCTGCTGTTCGCCCTGCCTCTCAACTGCCCGGCTGCGCAGCGTGAGCTGCTGCAGCTGTTCGTGACGGCCCCGTTCCTCGAGCTGCACACCGGACCGGGCCGCGGCTATCCGGTGACGCAGGTGGTCGCGCGCGGGGATTCCGTGGATGTACTGTTCCGGCGCACGGAATGGTTCAAGGTGCGCACTGAACGCGGCGGGGAAGGCTGGGCAGCGGAGGGCGACCTGCTCAACACCACGCTGGCTGATGGCTCGCCCTTCCGATTCGACCGCGGTGATCGGGAGGGCTTCCGCTCGCATCGCTGGGAAGGCGGTGTGCTGACCGGCGACTATGCGGGCGCGACAATTGTCGAGGGTTTCCTGGCGCGCTCGCTCACGGACAGCCTCAAGCTCGAGCTGCAGGTCGGCCAGTTCCTCGGCAACCTGTCCAATGGGTATGTCGCGGATCTGGGTCTTAACCATGTGTTCGTGCCGCGGTGGCGCTTCTCGCCCTTCCTGACCCTGGGCACCGGGCTGGAGCATACCGAGCCCAAGGCGACCCTGGTCCAGCCACGCAACCAGAACTACCAGACGGCCTACGCAGGCATCGGCGGGCGTTACTACGTTCTTCTACTGATGCTGGCGGCCACGCTGAGCAGCGGCTGTGCCCACCTGCACATGCATTGGCCCTGGCATCGGCACGCCAAGCCGCCCCCTACGCAGGCCGAGCAGGATGCCGCCGCCGACGCCGCGGCCGCGGCGGCCGAAACCTCCCCGCCCCCCACGGTGATCGAACCGCAGGTGGAACGCCGCAAGGTCAAGGTGCCGAAGATCAGAAGCAAGAACGTCGAGCTCGGGGCCAGCTTCGGTGAAATCTCCATTGAGAGCTACACCGCCGCGCCGGTCACGGGCCTGCGCTTTGATTACCACGTCTCGGAAGACTTTTTCTTCGAGGCGAGCGCCGGCCGCGCTATGTCAGGTAAGACCAGTTTTGAGACCCTGGGCGGAAATATCCAGCTACTTACCCCGGATGAGAGGCGCTTCACGTATTACAACCTATCGCTGGGCTACAACTTCCTGCCTGGCGAGGTGTTTCTCGGTCGCGGTCTCGCCATGACCAGCGGGTTTTACCTGGTGGGCGGCATCGGCAGCGTCAAGTTCGAGGGTGACCAGAAATTCACCGTCAACTTTGGCGCCGGATTCCGCGTACTGCCCACGGACTGGCTGGCGGTCCATATCGAGGCGCAGGATCTGGTCTTCAAGTCAGACTTCCTCGGTACCGACCGCCTCAGGAACAACCTGACGGCAAGCCTGGGAGCGACCGTGTACTTCTGAACACGGGAGTGTATGCATGAAATTCGCCAGCCGATGTCTCTTCCTGCTGCCCCTGGCGTTTGCGCCAGCCCTGGCCACCTCGATCGGCGAGCTGCGCACCGGCACGCCCGCCCCGCAATTCCAGCTCACGTCGAGCAGTGGCAAGCCGCTGAGCCTCACGGAACTGAAGGGGCGGATCGTACTGGTCAATTTCTGGGCGAGCTGGTGTGGACCGTGCCGCAAGGAGATGCCGCTGCTCGAGCAGCTCAACCGCCAATACCGCTCCAAGGGCGTCACCCTCGTCGGCGTCGATGTGGAGCCGGACTCCACGGCCGCCATCGACTGGCTCAAGGCCACGCCTGTCTCCTTTCCGATACTGTTCGACGTTGACAGCAAGGTCAGTAAGCTCTACCAGGTGGAAGGCATGCCCAACACCGTGATCCTCGACCGCCAGGGCAACGTGCGATATATCCATCGCGGCTACAATACCGGCGCCGAGAACGAGTATCTGGACCAGATCCGCGCACTGATTCGCGAATGAAGCGCAGCCCATGAAGCATCGCCCCGCTATGACCGCTGCCGCGGCCCTGCTCGCCGCGGCCGGTCTCGCGGCGCTCACCGCCTGCAGCCCGATTCAGCCCTGGGTCAAGCCCTACGAGCGTGAGCACCTCGCCGATCCGATCATGTCCTTCAGCCGCGACCCGGTCTCCACCAACTACTCTGAGCACGTGTTCGAGTCGCGCGAGGGCGCCCGTGGCGCCACCGGCACCGTGGGTGGCGGCTGCGGCTGCAACTGATGCGCTGATGCACGGGCGCCGGAATTACACACGCCTGGTCGCCCTTGCGGGCCTGCTGCTCGGCTGCGCGCAGGCGGGCGTGCTGCCGGACGACCGCGCCGATATCCTGTACCACCACTACAACGGCGGCGGGATGAATATCCAGGGCCCCTCGATACTGGTGCGCAAGAAAATCGGCGATCACGTCTCCCTGGCCGGAAACTACTACGTCGACAACATCACCGGGCACGTCGACACCATATCCGGCGCCTCGGTTGACGCCATCAGCGGCGCGAGCACCTACCACGAGAAGCGTACCCAGGAGTCCCTCAGCATCGACGTGCTGCAGGGCAAGACCACCTACAGCGCCGGCTACATCAGCGGCAACGAACCCGACTACCGGGCCCGGACCGCCTTCGCTTCGGTGAGCGAGGACATGTTCGGCGACCTGACGACGATTTCCTTCGGCTTCACGCGCGGCTGGGACAAGGTGGGAGAACGCGGCACGACCCGCAACGATCCGCTGGAGCGGCGCAACTGGCAGCTGAGTCTGGCGCAGGTCCTGACGCGCAACCTGCTGCTCGGCCTGAACTACGAGACCTCCGAGAGCGAGGGCTTTCTCAACAACCCCTATAGGCTTGTGCGTTTTATAAGCTGCTCGGCCCCAAATGCCCGCGGCTACTGCACGCAGCCCGAGCAATACCCGCATACGCGTACGGGCAATGCCGGCTCCGGGCAGCTCAAGTACTACCTGCCGTGGCACGCGGCGCTCGAGGGCCACTATCGCATTTACAGCGACACCTGGGGCATCGTGGCCCACACGATGGAGCTGGGCTACACGCAGCCGGTCTTCCGCAGCTGGACGATCGACGGCCACGCGCGCTATTACCGGCAGAATCACGCCGATTTCTACTCCGACCTGTTTCCGTACCAGGACGCCCAGAACTTCCTGGCGCGCGACCGGGAACTGGCGACCTTCAAGAGCCTCACGCTAGGCTTGGGGGCCAGCTGGGAATTTCACCCCACGCGCTGGACGTGGCTGCAAAAGGGCACGATGAATCTTCGCTGGGATCGGCTGAAGATCAAGTACGACGACTACCGCGAAGACTGGCTCAACGGCCTGCTTCCCGGCACCGAACCGCTGTACACGCTCAACGCCAATATTCTGCAGTTCTTTATTTCCGGCTGGTTCTGAAGGATCATCGCGGCCTGGAACGGGCCGACTGAACATCAGGGGATCGATCATGAGTCATTTCGCGCCACAGCGGGCCTGGCTTTATTCGCTGTTTGCCCTGCTGCTGCCGGCGGGTGCCGCTTTCGCCCAGGGCCGAGAGGATGCGCGCCTGGTGGTGGCAACGCAGGTGCTCGAGGAACTGCACGCCGTACCCGATCAGAACATCCCCACGTGGCTGATGGACCGCGCCTACGGCGTCGCCGTCATCCCCGATGTGGTCAAGCTAGGATTCATCTTTGGCGGGCGCCATGGAAACGGCGTACTGGTGTCGCGTGATGCTGCGGGGCGCTTCAGCAATCCGGTGTTCATTTCACTCACCGGCGGCAGTGTCGGCTGGCAGATCGGGGCCCAGTCCGCCGACGTGGTGCTGATCTTCGCCACGCGCCGGAGTCTGGAGAATTTTTCGCGCGGCCAGTTTACGCTGGGCGTCAGCGCCTCCGTGGCCGCGGGCCCGGTAGGCCGGAGCGGTGAGGCTGCGGCCGGTGTGAACGCCGAGATCTATTCCTATTCGCGCGCCCGTGGCCTGTTTGCAGGCGTAGCGCTCGACGGCACGGGCATACTCTTTGACCGCAAGGCGAACCAGAACTTCTATGGGCATGACGTCACCGCGGACGATATTTTCCTGGGCACGGTAACGACCAGCGCTGAGTCGGCGCGGCGCTTCATCGCCGCCATCGTCGCCGGACTATCGCCCGCAGGCGCGACGGCGAATGGCAAAGAGACCAACCCGCCGCCCGTGGCCTCGCCCGCCCCGACCGCTGCCCCGGCGCCGGCCAGCGAGGGTGCCAAGAGTTTCCCGCTTGCCGACCCGAAACCGGGAGGCGAGCCGCACTAGCGGCTGCCGACGACACCCCGCACTGAATCGAAGAGCTTGAGGGAGTCGTAGCCAATCCCGTCCTTGAAGACGATCTCGACGTTTTCAATGTCCTCGATCCGGCCGGCAGGATTTCCCTTGATGACAACCAGGTCGGCCTGCTTTCCGGCCGCGACGCTACCCACGCGATCCGCTTCGCCCAGATATGTGGCGCCATTTTCTGTGGCGATGTGGATGGCCTGCACCGGCGTGAACCCCGCTTCCACCAGCAGTTCGAGCTCGCGCTGGTCGGCGAAGCCTGCGACAACGCCGCCCATGCCGGTCGGATCGGCGCCGGCGAGCAGCAGCCCGCCGGCCTGCACGAAGGCGTATTCAAACTCGAGTTCCTTGCGGAAGGCCGCGGGCTCAGGCGAAACCTCGCTCCCATAGCGCTTGCGCAGATACGCAGCGTCGCTCGACTGCACGCGCCGCCACAGCAGGGTAGAGCGGGCGTCGGGCGACAGTGCATCCAGGAGGCGTTTTTGCAGGGTGGGCCGTCCGGTGAAGGCCCCCATCTCGAAGACCGGCAGCGTGGAGGTGATCGCGACATGGCGCTGCACCAGGTCCAGGATCATTTCGTGGACCGGCCCCGAGTTCACGTCCAGCGAGGCCATCAGCACCGGAGACTGGGGATCGTCCGGGCAGACGCCCGGTTTCTTGTCCGGCTGGAATTCCGTGTCGACGAACAGACCATGCTCGAGATTGTCGATGCCGAGCGCCGCGGCCTCGCGAAAACCGATCGTACACAGATGCCCGGTGATCTTGGCGCCGCGCTTGTGCGCGGCGCCCACGGCGGCCGCGAGCTCGGCCGGCGTGATGAACATGTAGGCCTTGAAATTATCCGCACCCTCGTCGAGCCAGTAATTGACCGTGGCCGCGGCATCCTCCGGCCCCTTGAGCTGGTGCAGCTGCACCGCCCAGGAACCAGCGCCCTCCAGGTAAGGCCCGGTGACGTGCATCTTGGGGCCGGGTGATTCCCCGGCGTCGATCTTCTTCTTGATCTCCAGATCGGTGTAGGGTTCGAGCGACCCGGTCGTGCGCATCGTCGTGACGCCCGCGGCAAGGTAGAGCCTCGGAAAGCTGAATCCCATCTCACCATAGATGCCGTCGCCGATCGGATAGAACAGGTGCTCGTGCATGCCCACCAGTCCGGGAATCACGGTGTAGCCGCTCAGATCCAGGACCTGTGCCGTCTTGGGAATCTTCGCCGTCGACGCCGCCGCGATCGAGGTGATCTTGCCCGCGCCCAAGATCAGCGTCTGGTCCTCGAGGGCTGCGGCGCCCGTGCCGTCAATGATGCGGACATGCGTCAGGGCGACAACTGGGGCGTTGACCCTCACAAATTTCAGCACTTCCGCCGACAGATTCTGGCCGGCGGCAACTCTGAAGAGTGACAGGCACAGGATTCCACCCAGTGTAGCGATGCGCATGAAAAATCTCCGAGACTTGGGCCAACCGCGGCGCCAGGAACCGCTCAGCCAGGCTTCGACGCCGCCCGCTTCTGCCTGGCGAGATTCCACCGCTCCAGCTTCTCCCTGGCACCGTTCAGGGCCGGATTCATGGCGTCGTCGTGGCCGGGCTGCTTCGCGGTCAGCTCGATGACGTAGCCGTTCGGGTCACGGAAATAAATGGAGTGGATGAATCCGTGATCCGAGACTCCCCGCGTCTCGATTTCCGCTGCCTTGCCCCGGGCGAGCATCCTGCCCAGGGTCGGTTCGTCGACTTCCAGGGCGATATGCAGGTCATAGTCGTGCTGGGCCCTGAACTCGAACGGCATGTCCGGCGCTTCGAAAAATGCCAGGTACGAGCCGTCGTCGAGCTCGAAGAAGATGTGCAGCGTCTCGGTCGGGCGACCGCTTTTCGTTTCCTTGATCTCGAGCGTCCCCGCGAGCGGCAATCCGAGGAAGTCTTCGTAGAAGCGACGCGTTTCCTCCGCGTCGCGGCAGCGGTAGGCATTGTGATGCAGCCCGCGGATCATGCTTGCCGACCGGCCGCCGCAATGGATTCAGATGGCGACAAAGGACTTGTCCTTGAGCGAGGCGGCGAACTGATCGAAGACCTCGTGCACCTTCCCCCAGCTCTTGAGGCCGCGCATGTTCTTCAGCCAGCGCTCGATGTTCGGATAGGCGGTGTAGCTGCAGCGAATGAGCCCGCCGGCGGTCAGGATCTCGGCGCCCAGGTAGTCCGCCAGCGTGATCGCTTCGCCGCACAGGTACGCCTTGCGCGGACCGATCAGGCTTCCATCCAGGATTTTCAGCCAGGTCTGGGCCTTCTGCTTGCCCCACTCGAGCGTGCCTGACTGAACGGCATCGCCCGGCCGCCGGTGATGTGCAAACACCTGCGGATAGAGCAGCCCATAACCGAAGTCCTTGTTAAAGTTGATCAGAAACCAGTCCATCATCTCGTTCACGTGCGCCCGCGCCTGCAGGTTCTTCGGATAGGCCGGCGAGCCCGCCTTGTCGGCGAGATATTTGACGATGGCAGAAGACTCGGTCAGCCGGAAATCGCCGTCTTCAAGCACCGGGACGAGGCTGTTCGGGTTGATCTGGACGAACTCCGGTTTGAGATGCTCCCCGCTCATCAGATCGACCATCTGGTAGTCGAGATTTACGCCCTGATCCAGCGCGAACAGGTGCACGATGCGGCTGGTGGTGGAGGCAGGGTGGTAATACAGTTTCATGGATCTTGTTCCTATTCAGGCCGGTCGATGCTAACCATCGTAGCGAAACGCGCTCCCCAAGCAAAGGCGTCAGGCCGCTGGTGGCCGGCGGATCGAAAAGCGGGTCTCGGGTGTCGCAACAAAATAGTCGTGATAGCCGGCGCGGGCAATCGGCCGCATGGCGGCCGTATCCAGCAGACCCTCCCTGATGAAGCGTTCGTCGATGTGCACGCCTACCACCTGGCCAAACACGACATAGCGATCGATCTGCGCGCCCTCGATGTCTTGAAGCTGCACCGTCTGCAGCCACCGGCATTCCAGCGCGCAGGACGCCGCCTTGATCCGCGGAGGCTTGACCAGCGTTGAGGGTGCGGCTTCCAGGCCCACTTCCTGCATCTCGTTTACGCCGCGCGGATAGGACCCCGAGGTCGCGATCATCTGCTCGCGCAGCTCCCAGGTGGCGAGATTGCAGACGAACTCCTGGGTCTCTTCGACGAACGCGAGCGAATCCTTGCGGCCCTCGGAGGAGAACATCACCATCGGGGGATTGCCGGAAATGCCGTTGAAGAAGGAATACGGCGCCAGATTGATCTCGCCGCGGGCGTTCATCGAGGAAATCCAGCCGATCGGTCGTGGCGCGACGATTGCCTTGAACGGGTCATGCGGCAGGCCGTGGTTGCGCTTGCGCGGCTCGTAGAACACGGGATGCGCTTGCTGATCAGTGATCAGCGCCGCCGGCCAACAGGTCCGTCAGCATCACCACCTCTGCGGCTACCAGTGAGCGGAGCGTCGGTTCCAGCTGCGGGGCCCACTGCGGGGAATGCAGTCCCGGGATTCTCTTGCCGCTCGCAAGGTCCGCCGGATCGACGGCCCCGATGTGCAGCAGGACGGCCCTGACCCCCGCGCGCCCGTATTGCGAGAAGTCCTCGGCCCCCATCTGCGCGGGCATTTCCCGCACGCTGTCGGGACCCAGATCGCGGCTCAACACCCTGGCCAGGTGCGCCGTCAGGGTCGGGTCATTGTAGACCACGTCTGCATGGTCAGGCATCTTGATCACCGGCATGGCCGGTGCGTCCGCGGCCGTCGCCTCCGCGTCCAGCTGCCGCTTGATGGAAGCGAGCAGGTGTTCACGCACCTTCGGATCGAAAGCGCGCACCGTCATCAGCATCCGCACCTGGTCCGGAATGATATTGCCCGCAGTGCCGGCATGGATGGCACCGACCGTGACGACTGCCGGGGACAGCGGGTTGGTCTCGCGCGAGACAATGGTCTGGAATCCGAGTATGGCGCGCGCGGCGATCACGATGGGATCGACGGCGGTATGAGGGTAGGCCCCATGGCCGCCGCGACCGTAGATCGTCACTTCCAGCGCGTCAGCCGAGGCGCGAAAGTACCCTGCGTGATAGCCGACCAGCCCGGATGGCAGGGACGCCTCGTCGTGCATGCCAATTACAAAGTCCGGCTTCGGAAACCTTGTAAACAGACCGTCTGCCAACATCGCCTCGGCCCCGCCAGCGACTTCCTCGGCCGGCTGTCCGACCAGCATCAAGGTGCCGTGCCATCCCTTGCGCCGGGCCGCCATGACCTCGGCCGTGCCGTACCAGCCGGCCATGTGCAGATCGTGTCCGCAGGCGTGCGCCACCGGAACCGTCTCTCCGGCATCGTTGCGCGTCGTCACCTTGCTGGCGAACGCCAGCCCGGTCTTTTCCTCGACGGGCAGGGCATCGAGCTCCGTGCGCAGCATGACGACCGGACCGGGGCCATTGCGCAGGAGCGCCACGATTCCCGTCTTCCCGACCCCGGTGGTGACCTCGTACCCCAGGGCTTCCATCCGGGTCGCCAGAGCGTCTGCCGTCCGGACTTCGTGAAAGCTGAGCTCCGGGTGCTGGTGCAGGTCGCGATAAAGCGCCTCAATCTCAGGCTGAATCGTCGCCAATTCCGGTACGGCCTGCCCCGCGTCCCGGGGACCGTCAGCGGCTACCGCATTACCAGCGAGGACGGCCATCAGGAGTGCGGGTAAATGATTTTTTGCCACGACGTTTCTCTCACGACCATTGAGGATGAACACTCTTGCGACTCTCATTGTAGGGTCGCTCACGACCGTCGGCCATTGTTCTCTTGGTTTCGGTTGATGGCGGGCGTACCGGTCCCTTAGACTCCGCTCGGCGCTGCAGGCGTCGCTATGGCCTCGCGCCCGGACCGGATACCGTGACCGCAAACCCCTCGACTGCCGCGCTGCTCGCCTGGCTGACCCCGGCGCTGACCGCGCTGCTGCTCTATGGTCTCGGCCAGGGGCTGGTGAAGCGCTGGATTGGCGAGGTGTCGCCCGCTCGCTTCTGCCTGTATTACGTGTTCGCCACCTCGCTGGTCAATTTCAGTTTTTTCTTTTCACACGCGCATCCGCCGCTGCTCGCCCCCGACGGGCGGCAGTTTTTCGAGACGGGCGTCCTCGCCTACCTGTTCGACGGACTGGCCTGGATCCTCTACTTCCAGTCGATCGCGGCCGGCCCGGTGGCGATCGTCGGCACGCTGTCTGCCGCCTATCCGGCACTCACCGTCCTGTTTGCGCGCGTGTTCCTGCATGAACAGCTCGCCCCGGTCCAGTACCTCGCCGTGGCGCTCGTCATCAGCGGCTGCGCCGGCCTGGCGTATTCGCCTTCGAGTACGGATACCGGCGCATCGGGCCGCCGCTGGATCCCGCTGTCGCTGATGGCGCTGCTGTGCTGGGGAACGTCCAACACGCTGATCAAGTACTCCTACACTTTTCCCAACGCGAGCGACTCGTCGCTCGCGATGTGCAGCTCGATCGGCGGTGCGCTGTCGCTCGGCGTTTTTGGCCTGATCAGGGGTCGCAAGGGCCCGCATACGGTAAAGGCGTGGCTGCATTCCTTCATTCCGATGGGCATGATGGCCGGCGGAAGCCTGGGGCTGATCATCGCGGCACGGTACGGCCCGATCTCCATCGTCTCGCCGCTGATCGGGGCCTACCCGGTGGTCACGCTGTTCTACGCCGCCCTGGTCCTCAAGGAACGCATTTCGCGCCTGCAGTACGCCTGGATCGCCTCGATCGTCATCGGCATCCTGCTCTGCTCCGCCTTTGCGCAGTCATAGCGCCTCCGGAGCCCTGCGTAGCGCCTGCTAGGCGCGACTGGCGAAGTATTCCTGGAGCGATGCCATCCCGAGGCGCTGCGCCTCGAACAGGCTTTCCAGATGCTCGCGTGAATTGACGAGTCCACGGGCGCGCAGCACTCCGCCCTCGTCCACGAGCGCGGCAAACGGCAGGCGGTTGACCTGGTAGCCAAGACCGAGCTGGGCCGATACCACATAGGGTACGCCTGACAGTCCCTGTTTCTGCACGAAGCGCAAATGCTCCTGCGGCTCGCCGTCGCTGGCGAGCACCACGCGCAGCCAGTCCCGTTCCTGCAGGTGACTGGCGCGGATGACCGGCAGCAATGTCTTGCACACCGGACAGGTCGGGGATACGAACACGAGCAGGGTGCTCCGGCCATCGGCGCTCGGCGCGCCAATCTGCAGGGCGTGCCCTTCCAGGTCGGTGACTTCCAGCGGTGCCACGGGTTCACCCACGGCCGGGCCACGATTGATCATCAGGGCACCGGCCGGCGCGATCCGTTCGTGCAGCACGCCAACCTGGCGCGTCAGGGCGAGCAGAATGACGATGAGGGCGAGCACGACCGCCCAGAGCACCACGTTTGAGATCAGCAACGCCGTCATGATCGGGTCCTATTCTGGAGCAGCAGCCGTCCGGCCGTCGCGTACAGCAGGGCCATCGCGGCCAGTCCGAAGCCGATGGTGGCGAAGTCCGTCGGCTCGAGGGCCCGCACACTGCGCGGCGCGAGCACGGCCAGGAACAGGGCCGAAAGCAGCAGATTGCGCCAGACCATCCACCAGGCGATCGGCTGCTCCGGATCGGGACCGCCGCAACCGCAGGCAATGCCGGAGCGGCCCGCCAGGAGGTTGAGCGTGATCGCCGCGCTGTAGACCAGCAGCAATGCGATGGCCAGCAGCACCGCGGGCACGGTGCCGGCCGGTACCCACAAGCCCACCGCCACGCCCAGCTCGAGGGCAGGCATCGCCCAGGACAGCTTCAGCCGCAGCAGCGCCGGGGGCACACGATAATTGGCAAAAGCCGCGCTGAAATGCCGCATGTCGCGCAGCTTGTGGATCGCCGCGAGCGCGAACAGCGCGCTGCCGCCGCACACCATCAGGATCGCGAGCGCCGGATCGAGCCGGACATTAGCCGTCATCGTGCGGCCCGGAACACCTGCATCGCCTGCACCTTAAGCTGTGTCGTGTCTGGCTTATATTATGCGACAATCGCTACACGGTGATCGGGCGCGCGCCACACGGGGAGTTGCAGATGCGGAGCTTTCAGGCATGGGCGGCGCTCCTGGCCATGATGGCGAATGGCTGGGCGGCCGCGTCGGATCCGCTCCCGCCCGACCAATTCGGCATGGAGCCGCTCCCGGCGCGCACGCCGCACTGGATCTACGTCGTCGACTCCGCATTCATGAACGAAATCGATTCGCGCGTGCGCCTCTACGACGCCGACACGCACGGCCATCTGGGCCAGATCGATGCCGGATTCTTTCCCGGCGTCACCCTTTCCCCGGATCGCAATACCATGGCGGTTGGGACCACCTACTTCGCGCGCGGCGGCCACGGCGAACGCACGGATGTGGTGGAATTCACGGACATGACGACGCTCGCGCTCACCGGCGAGATCGTCCTGCCCGCCAAGCGCGCGCAGGCTACCCCCACGTACTTCAATCTCGGGTATTCCAGCGACAGCCATTTTCTGTACGCCGCCTACATCACGCCGGCGGCTTCCTTCGGCGTCCTGGATCCGGCATCCAGGAAGGTGCTGGGCGAAATCGACACGGCCGGCTGCGTGCTGGTGATCCCGTGGGGACCCGATCACGTCTCCTCGATCTGTGACAGCGGCCGGCTGCTCACGGTGACGGTCGATGCCCAGGGCAACGAGGTGTCGCGCGCGCTTTCGGACATGTTTTTCGACGTCGATACCGACCCGCTCTTCGTGCAGGGCATACCGACGGATCGGGGCTACACGTTTTTGTCCTTCCTCGGCAAGGTGCATGAAGTGGATTTTTCCGGACCGGAACCGCTGATTCACGCGCCGTGGTCGCTGGTGAGCGTGGCCGAGGCCGGTCGGTGGCGGCCCGGCGGCCAGCAGCTGGGCGCCATCCAGCGCCGCATGGGCCGGCTGTATGTGGCCATGCATCGCGGCGGAGAGGGCACGCACAAAAAGGGTGGCACCGAAATCTGGGTGTTCGATCTGGGTACCCATCGTCGCATCGCCCGCTGGCCGGTCGCACCGCTGAAACTCGCAGCCGTGACGGCCGTGCAGGTCTCGCAGGATGAGGCCCCGCTGCTGTTCCTCGCCAGCGACAACCCCGCCGCCGTGGCGACGCTGGATGCCTTGACGGGTCGGCTGCGCCACGTCGATACGAACCTGGGCCAGACCCCATGGCTGATCCTCAATCCCTAGGGCGAATACCATGCAGCGGCTAGATCGACTATTCGAGAGTAGCGCCCGATCCCTGGCGCAACGCTCTTCGCGCCGCAGCTTCATCGGCGTCCTGGGGCGGATCCTGACCGGATCGCTGCTCGTACCGCTCCTGCCGATCGATCGCATCCATCGCGCCGAGGCCGCCAGCGGGCCGGAAGGGTCGCCAGGTGCGGCAGAGAAAGCGCCGGCCGCCGCGAAGGGAAAGTCTGCCAGCAAGGCCTACACCGAAGATCAGGAGAGTTGCGATTACTGGAAGTACTGCGCGATCGATGGCTTTCTATGCTCCTGCTGCGGCGGCAGTTCGCACACCTGCCCGCCAGGCACCCAGCAGTCCGTGGTCTCCTGGATCGGCACCTGCCACAATCCTGCCGACGGGCGCGACTACATCGTGTCGTACAACGATTGTTGCGGCAAGGCGAGTTGCGGCAACTGCGACTGCTACCGCAATGAGCGCGAGCGGCCGCTGTACCGGCTGAGCCGCAACAACGACGTCAACTGGTGCATGGCGAACACCGGCTCGGACTATCACTGCACGGTGTCGGTCATACTGGGATCCGCGGGCCCGTGAACCGATGGTCCTTGCCCATGGCGCTGCTGGGTGTCACGGCAGCCGTGGGCAGTGCCGCGCGGGCCGGCCCTGCCCAGGACTACGCCCTGCATTGCATGGGTTGTCATGGCGCCAATGCACAGGGCGTGCCCGGCAAGGTACCGCCGCTCGCGCACTCACTGGTCCGCTTCATGAACAATGCGGCGGGGCGCCGTTACGTGCTGCGCGTACCCGGCGCCGCCAATTCCATGCTGAGCGACGCACAATTGGCGGCGGTGCTCAACTGGGTCGTCACGCAGTTCGATGCCGACGAGCTTGGCGCCACGACCCCGCGGTTCGGCGAGCAGGAAGTCGCCGCGAATCGCCACACGCCGATGGCGGGTGTACTGGCCACGCGTGCGGCCGTGCTGAGGGAAATCGCGGCAGTCGGCCCCGCGCCAGCGACGGGGTACTGAGTGGCGCCCTCCGGGGAGGCTCTATCGTGATGAAAATCAGTATCTGCTGCTGGCTCGGCATCGCAGCGTGGACTGCCACCGCCGTCGCGGGCGAAGAGACCGTGATCACGGGCCTCCTGGGGCCGGAGGGACCGCTGTACATCGGCCACGACCTCTACTTCGTGGGCTGGGTCTCCAATACGCTGTCGAAGTGGGACGGCAAGACGATAACGGTACTGAACAAGCTGGCGGGCTGCGGGCACAACGGGCTGGCCCTCACCCGGCAGAAGACCTTTCTCGTCGCCTGCACCGAAGAACGGGGCGCTATCCTCGAACTGGACCTGGCGGGCAGGCCACTTCAGCGCTGGGACGCCGACGACCGGGGCAGGAAGTTCAGCGGCGGAATCAACGATATTGTGGTGACCGCCAATGGCGGCGCCTACGCCACGGTGTTCGGCCCCTATCAAAGCGTACCGACCGCGGTGGTCGGCAGGATCATCTACCGCGCCCCAGCCAGCCAGAAATGGGTCGAGGTGGCGAATGATCTCAATTACGCCAATGGCATCGGTGTCTCTCCGGATCAGCAGACACTCTATGTCAGCGAAACTGTCGGCAACTGCATTCTGAAATTCCATGTCAACGGTGACGGCTCGCTTGGCCAAAGATCGAACTTCGCCCTGCTGAACCTGCTGACGCCCGACAAAGTCAGGTCCTGGTGGCTGGGGCCGGACAGCATGAAGATCGATCCCAGCGGCAATATGTATGTGGCCCAGTGGTCTGGCGGAAAGGTCCTGAAGATTTCCCCCGACGGCCGGCTGCTGCACGTCTTCCCGATCGCCGCGGGCGATGGCACGACCAACGTTGCATTCGGCGAGGGCGGGAAGTCCCTCTATGTGACCGTCGTGAAGGACCCCAACGATCCGCAGGCGAAAGGCAGCATCGTGAGAATCGCGAACGTGCCGTGACGCTCAGACCTCTTTGGCGAGCATCGCGTCGACGTCCACGACGAATCCGGGAATGAAGCCCCTGTGTTTGGTGCTGTTCCACCAGGCGCCGCCGCGCACCGTCCTGAGCAGACCGCTCAGCAGTACTCCGCCCGTCATTTCAAATGTTCCCTTTGGAAAAATGCCGCGCTGGGTCCGGTCCCAGATGTGGAAGGCCGCCCAGGCATTTTCAGACAGGAATTGCTCCAGCCTCAGCTGATCAGGCGCGTCCAGCGCGACCTCCCCGTGTAGGCCAGCGGTCATCAACACGGCGATGTCGCGGTTTCGGGCAATGGCCATCCGGATCACGGTCCATTGCGCCATCGTGGAATTGTGCTCGCTGCGCTGCAAGGCGGCCGTATTGGCTCTGATCTGCGCGCCAATGAAGCCCAGGGACACAATGACGCCCACCGAAGCAACGATTTGCGCGAGATAAAATGAATCTTCGAGTGTCACGGTCTTCAGTCAGCCGGTCGGGAGTTCAGCAGGATACGCCTGCTCCCCACCGCCGACTCCACGGGGCTCGAAGGCGACTTCATAGCCTTCTATACCACAGTACCGATCCCGATTCTTCGCCACGAACGGCTGGCGATCGTCGATGCTTCTCCGAATTGACCACGCAAAACGGACGGGGCTAGCCAGGCGCAGCCAGAACACGAAGACGAAATTTCAGCCAATGGGACGCAACCACTAGCGCACCGAAACCCACCACGCCGAGTCCGGCATCAGCCAACAGCATCGCCTGGGTCCCCACGCGATCGTGTACCAAGCCTTCCAGGAAGGTAGGGACAACCAGCGAAAAGTTCGCCAGTGACCACAGCCCCGCTGCCTTCGTCGACGCAGCACCCTTGCCGATCGCAGTCATTACGATCCCAAGCAGGGCAACCGTGCCGCCGGAGGCCAGCGTTCGGTACAGCAGTTCCACGCCCAGGAAGTACCCTGGTGTGCGTGGTGCAACGGAAAAGGCCAGCATCACGGCAATCATCGACCATCCCGCCAGCACATAGGTATTCCAGGCGCCTATGCGAGTGGACAGCCAGCCGGAAACAACCGCACCTGCAATGCCAGTCGCAGCCCCGAAAACGCTGAAGCCTGCAAGCTGGTCCGGAGTCACGGCCCACTCGTGCGCGACCGCGCCGATCAGTCCCGCTTCGGTTCCCGAGCCGAAGGGAATCACGCACAAAACCGCGACGATCACGCCTTCCCGCGTGCGCAGGAAAGCCCATAGATCTCGAAGCGCACCACCGAGCCGCGCCGGGAATTCCCAAAGTGGCGGCGATCGGCCGGGCGCTACCAGCAGAATCGCCGTGCCGGCCAGGACTGCCGTTGCGAGATTGACGCTGGCTGCGGAGGCTCGGCTGTTCATATGAGTCAGCAGCCAGAGAGTTCCCGCACCCCCGACTGCCTTGGCGAACGTACCCCCGGCCGCATAAAAGCCGCTCGCAGAGCCGAGTCTGGCATGGGGCACGTCGTAGGCCATGATGCCTTTGACCGCAGCAGCCGCCACCGCCGCTCCAGACGACGATGCGAAGGCAAGCGCCGTCAAAAGCGGCACCGATGCGCCATTCCAGGGAGCGATCAGTAGCCCTGCCAGGCACCCGCACATCGGCACCGCACCGGCGATGTACCACATTCGTCGGGTCAGGCAGGAGTCCACCAGCGGTGCCCAGAGAAACTCCAGCGTGAATGCCAGGGTGGACGCAGCGATGATCGCCGCCGTGTGTTGGACAGCCACCCCGGCCTTTACCAGACTACTACCCAGCGCGAGCCCGATGACTCCCACGGGCCATGCCGTGCAGAGGTGCAGGAAGAAAAACGCCCCGGGGGGACACTTCCGTTCGCGCTGCTCAGAATTCACGAGCGCACTGCACCGGAGGAGCTTAAATCGCGATTCCCAGGAGCGCTGACGCTACACGCCACTTCCGCCTGCGCAGAGTCGACGCCAGGGAAGTCACGACGTCGCGGCCGGTGGCTGCGGGACCCATGGGTGCGCCACCGTTTACAGGCCGGTTCTCACACTTTCTCCGCCACCGCCGACTCCGAGGGTTTAAAGGCAACCCCGCAGCCTCCAATCCCACAGTACCCATCCGGATTCTTGGCCAGGTACTGCTGGTGATAGTCCTCGGCGTAATAAAACGGTGGCGCATCTCCGATCTCGGTGGTGATGCGCCCGCGGCCCGCGGACCGCAGTGCCTCGCCGTACTCGCTCCGGCTGGCCTCGGCGGCCGCGCGCTGCGCGGCATCGCCGCAGAAAATAACCGAGCGGTACTGGGTGCCGACGTCGTTGCCCTGCCGCATGCCCTGTGTCGGATCGTGCGACTCCCAGAACAACTGCAGCAGGGCCTGGTAGGAAATCGCCGCTGGATCGTAGACCACGAGCACCGCTTCAGCGTGCCCGGTCCGGCCGCTGCACACCTGGCGATAGTCAGGGTCGACTGTAGTGCCGCCGGCATAGCCCACGGCCGTGGTGTAGACGCCGCGCTGTTCCCAGAACAGGCGCTCTGCGCCCCAGAAGCATCCCATGCCGAACAGGGCCTGCTTGAGGCCCGCGGGAAATGGCGGCCGCAAGGTATGCCCATTGACGAAGTGATTCATCGCTTCCCTCCGCACGCTCATCGCCCATTACCGATTAGAATAGCGGCCGTTTCAGCCTCCACCCGATCGCTCAATGGGCATTTCAAACTCACACAACCTGACGTGGACTCCCACTATAGAGCCGCGCCCGTATGGATTGCGAGTCAGCCTGCGGACCCTCGACCCCTTCGGGACCTTGTGCGGCGCGGACTGGCAGCGCACGCACTGGTACCGCACGGCGGCGGAGCGCGACGCGGCCCTGGTGGAGATGAGCCGCAAGCACGAGTATTCGCGGCCCGGGGACCGGCCCGCACTGGTGTTCGCGAAGGTGGAAAACCTCGCCTCCAGCCGCGGGCTTTAGAGTCTAGAAACTGCGGCCGAGAAACAGATAAAAGGCCGTGACCCCGCTCTCGTCGTAGCCCGCGGCCAGGTACACCGGCCCGATGTAGGTGTCGGCGCCGAAGAACAGTGCCGCATCGCGGCGCGCCGAACTGAAGCTCAGATCGCTCCGTGTGGCCCAGACATTGCCGAGCTCGACCGACAACCCGGCGTAGGCCGGCACGTTGAGGACGCCCTCCCCGCCGCTCCCGACACTGCGAAAATACAGCGCGCGCGCAATCGCGTAGTGTGGCCCTGCGAGCGACTGCGCCGGCAGGCCCGAGAGGCTCAGGAAACCGCCCAGCGGAAAGAAGCTGCGCACGTTGGTGTCGCTCCCGCCGATGGTGCTGCCGCCCGAGACCCACAGCAGGCCCGTGTTCTTGCCGCGCGACCAGGCGCCGCGCCAGTCCAGGGTCAGCAGATCGGACACCGGAGCGCCCCGCACCTGCTGCTCGAAGCGCGTGCCCAGGCTGAGCGCCTGGCCGCTGCGCGGAAAGTTGCTGCTGTCGAGCCGGTCGTAGTTGAAGCTCAAGAAGCTGGCGCGCACGTGGTAAGAGGTCTCCGCCGTGTTGAAATCTCCGAGCCGGACCGTCGTGCTCCCGCGGCTGTCCACGATCCCGCCGCGTAATTCGCCCCAGTTGCCGAATTCGCGTCCGACATCGACGCCATATTCGAAACTGCGCACTCGGAAAGTGCCGATCCTCGTCCCGGCGGTATCGAGCTGCGGCAGGTCATGAGCCTGCGCCAGCAGGTGCGGCGCGACGAAATAGCGGTGCCACGCCGACAAGGGCTGGTAGAACTCCACACCGACGCGCGGCGAAGCGCCAATCTGCAGGTCCAGCACCGACTCGGCGTTCAGGGCATTGAGTTCGGTGAAGGACAGGCGCATGGCGGCATTGAAGGTGCTGTTGCCGGCGAAATCATCCTGCAGCGAGAGCCCCAGCCGCAGGTAGTTCGGGCCCCAGGAATTGCGGCGTGCCGTGAATTCCAGGCCCTGATCGCCATTCCCGGCCTGTACCAGGCGGTAGTCGAGCTGCTCCAGATTCCCGCGGCCGTAGATGTCGGCAATGCGCCTGGCAACGAGCTCGGGCTGGAGGGGCTGGTTCAGCTGGTCGGCAAAGACCTCACGGACCAGGCTCGCATACCGGGCCGACGCCGGGTCGGTCGTGATGAACTTCACCACCGGAGCGGGCGCGGGCACGTTGGCCGCCGCAACTGCAGGTCCGCCCGCAGACACCGCGCCGTTCGCCGGCCGCGCGGCGAGCGCCGTGAGCTGCGCCAGCACGGCGCGCGCCGCCTCTTCGCCCGCCCGCACCGTACTTGGCACGGCACCGAAGTCGTAGGAATTGCGCTGGCCCAGCGCCGGTTGCAGCAGCAGATCCCGCGGGCCCAGCGTGGCGCGCTGGCGCTCGACGTCGCGCCGCACCAGGATCGCCAGGGCCTGGTTGGACACGCTGGTCAGGGAATTGAGGCGATCGCGCGTCTGCAGCGGGAAGCCGGCATCCACCACGATCAGCACATCCACGCCCATGCTGCGCGCGACATCGATCGGGAGGTTTTCCACCAGGCCGCCGTCGACCAGGAGCCGGCCGTCGCGCTCCACCGGGGCCAGGAACCCCGGCGCCGACATGCTGGCGCGCAGTGCGGTCGTCAGATCGCCGGAGTCCATGATCACCGCGTTGCCGGATTCCAGGTCGGTGGCGACCGCGCGAAACCTCGTCGGCAGCTCATCGAAGCGGCTGATGTCCGCTACCGGCAGCGTCGCGCGGCGCAGCAGCTGGGTGAGCTTCTGGCCCTGGATCAGGCCCGTCGGGATCTGCAGCCGGTGACCCTGGACGCCGAGCGGCAGGTTGACCAGGAAATCGCGGTCCTCCTGTTTGCGCCGGAATCCCAGGTCCGCGCGCCGGGGACGATCGCTGAACGCGTCCTGCCAATCGACTGACGTGAACAGGCTCTCGATCTGCCGGCCGCTCATGCCGCTGGCGTAGAGGCCGCCGACCACGGCGCCCATGCTGGTGCCGGCGATCGCATCGACGTGCAGGTGCAGCTCGTCCAGCACTTTCAGCACGCCGATGTGCGCCGCGCCGCGCGCACCACCTCCGGATAGCACCAGGCCGATGCGGGGCCGCGTCGCATCCGGCGCACCCGGCGCAGCATCCGCTGCAGGGGCGCTCCCCGCTGAGCGCGCCAGCAGCAGTCCAGCCAGGATGAGTGCCGCCAGGCGCATGGTCAGGGCACGCGCATTTTGCGGGGATTGAAGCGGGGCGGCGGAAAGCGCAGCCGGAGCGATTGCAGCTGTGCGAGCAGGATTTGCCCGACCGCCAGATCGCGCAGCCATTTGTGGTCGGCGGGCACGAGGTACCAGGGCGCATGTTTCCTGTTGCAGCGAACCAGCATGTCGCTGTAGGCCTGCCGGTAGGTCGCCCATTGCGCTCGCTTCACGAGGTCCTGCGAGTCGAATTTCCACTGCTTGCGCGGTTCGCGGATGCGCTCCTCGAAACGGCGGCGCTGCTCCGCCTTGCTGATGTGCAGGAAAATCTTCACGACGCGTACGTCATTCTCGACCAGCATGCGCTCGAACTCGTTGATCTGGCGGTAGCGCTTCTGCCAGGTCGCGCGTGGCACGAGCGAGTCGACCCGTGCGATCAGCACCTCTTCATAGTGCGAACGGTTGAATACCGTGATCTCGCCGCGCGGGGGCACATGCTGGTGGACACGCCAAAGGTAATCATGGCGCAGCTCCTCCGGGCCCGGGGCCTTGAAGGCGCTCACCGTGCACCCTTGGGGATTGAAGGCCGAGAATACGTGCCGGATCGTGCTGTCCTTGCCGCCGCCATCGATCGCCTGCAGCACCACCAGCACGCCATAGCGGCCGTCGGCATAGAGCAGGTATTGCAGTTCGGCGAGCTGTTCCGCGATTTTCCGGCTCGCCTCGCGCGCCTGCGTCTCCTCCCAGCCCAGCGTGCGCCCGGCGCTGGACTCGCTCAAGGCGACGCGCCCACCCCTGCGGAGCTTGAGCCGCCGGGCCAGGTCGTGATGCGCCGCCGCCACCGCTACGCCCCCTTGGATCGCGGCGCGGTCGCGCGCGGGCGTGGACGCGCCGCGGGCACCTGCTGCGTGAGACAGTGAATATTGCCGCCGCCGAGCAGCAGTTCGCGCGCCGGAACACCCACCACGCGCCGCTCCGGAAACACCCGCCGCAGCACGCGCAGGGCGCTCGCGTCGGTGCGCGTATCCAGCAGCGGTGCGATCACCGCGCGGTTGGCCAGGTAGAAATTGACGTAGCTTCCCGCCAGGCGGTGCCCGGCGCGCACGCGGCGCGTGCCGGACCGCCGGGCGATGCCGGCCGCCTCGGCCGCGCTCATGAACAGCGGCCCCGGCATGGGCAGCTTATGCACGCGCAGCCTCCGTCCCCGGGCGTCGCGCGCCGCCGCGAGCCGCTCCAGTGCGTCGCGCGAAACCCTGTACTGGGCATCGCGCCGGTTGTCGGTCCAGGCCAGGCACACCTCGCCCGGCCGCGCGAAGCAGGCCAGATTGTCGATGTGCCCGCTGGTCTCGTCGTTGATCACGCCCGCGCCCAGCCAGATGATCCGCTCCGCACCCAGGTAGGAGCGCAGCAGCTGCTCGATGCGGAACAGGCTCAGGCCCGGGTTGCGATTCGGGTTCAGCAGGCATTGCTCGGTGACCAGGAGCGTGCCCTCCCCGTCGGCATGGATGGCGCCACCTTCATTGATCATCGGCGCCCGATAGCGCGCGCAGTGCTGGAAGGCCAGGACACGCCGCGCCACCGCATCGTCGCGCGCCCAGTCTGAATACAGCCCGCCCCACGCGTTGAAGCGCCAGTCGACACCGCGCCGCTGCCCGGCGGCATTCACGACGAAGGTTGGACCCGTGTCGCGTACCCAGGCATCGTCGTTGGGCAACGCCACTACGCGAATCCGCGGCAGGAGCGCTGCGCGCGCGAAGGCGAGCAGGCGCGGCGAGGCGCCGACCGTCACGGGCTCGAAGCGCGCAATCGCCGCCGCGAGCAGGGCGAAGGCCTGCTGCGCCGGCAGCGCCCGCTCCCGCCAGATGTCGGGACGCTCGGGCCAGATGAGCCAGCTGCGCTCGTGCGCTTCGAATTCCCCTGGCATGCGAAAGCCATCCATGGCGGGCAGGCTCGGCAGCGCGGATCCAGCGTTCCTCATGGCGCGGCAGTGTGCCGCTTTGCCCGGTTAGGCGCCAGCGCGCCGCATCGCCACAGCGGCCGGACCGGCGCGTGTGATAGCATTTTGATCCGCCTTTTCCCGCCACCAGAGCCGCGAATTCCCATGACGATGCCTAACACTGCAAAGCCGACGCCACCACCCGCCGGCCAGAAGATCTCCATCAGCGCCGGCAGGCTGGTGGTGCCCGATCGTCCGGTCATTCCCTTCATCGAGGGCGACGGCACGGGTCCGGACATCTGGCGCGCCAGCGTGCGCGTCATGGACGCGGCGGTCACCAGGGCCTATGGGCAGAAGCGCAAGATCGAGTGGATGGAAGTCTACGCGGGCGAAAAGAGCCACCAGGCCTTCAACAGCTGGCTGCCCGATGAAACGGTCGCCGCCTGCCGCGAGTACCTGGTGTCGATCAAGGGACCGCTCACCACGCCGGTGGGCGGCGGCATCCGCTCGCTGAACGTCGCGCTGCGCCAGATGCTCGACCTGTACGTGTGCCTGCGGCCGGTGCGCTGGTTCAAGGGCGTGCCCTCCCCGGTCAAGTCGCCCGAGAAGGTCAACATGGTGATCTTCCGCGAGAACACGGAGGACCTGTATTCCGGCATCGAGTTCGAGGAAGGCAGTGAAGACAACCGAAAGTTCATCGATTTCCTGAAGAACAATTTTCCCAAGCACTACGCGCGGATCCGTTTTCCGGCGAGCTCCGGAATCGGCCTCAAGAATGTCTCGCGCGAGGGGACCGAGCGTCTGTTCCGCGCCGCGGTCGAGTACGCCCTTGCCAATGGCCGCAAGAGCGTGACGATCGTCCACAAGGGCAACATCCTCAAGTACACCGAGGGATCCTTCCGCTCCTGGGCCTACGCACTGGCGGAGCGCGAGTTCGGCGAGCGTGTCTACACCTGGACCCAGTGGGAACGCAGCAAGGCGGCCCGCGGCGAGGCGGCCGCGAACGCCGAACAGGCGCAGGCCCTGAAAGCCGGCCTGGTCCTCATCAAGGATGCCATCGCCGACATCACGCTGCAGCAGGTGCTGACGCGGGCCGAGGAGTTCGACATCGTCGCCACCCTGAATCTGAACGGCGATTACCTGTCCGACGCGCTGGCCGCGCAGGTAGGCGGCATCGGTATCGCTCCCGGCGCCAATATCAACTACGTCACGGGTCATGCGGTCTTCGAGGCCACGCACGGCACGGCGCCGAAGTATGCCAACCTCGATCAGGTGAATCCGGGCTCGGTGATTCTCTCCGGCGAGATGATGCTGCGTTACCTGGGCTGGACTGAAGCGGCCGACGCCATCATCAGGGCCATGGACAGGACAATCGGGCAGAAAGTCGTCACTTATGACTTCGCGCGCCTGATGGACGGCGCCAAGAAAGTGAAATGCAGCGAATTCGCGGACGCCCTGATCAGCAATTTCTGATGAAGGCCGCGCCGCGGGCGTGATTGCCGCGCTCCTCAAGGGCATGGCGGTGGGTTTGGCCATCGCCGCGCCGGTGGGCCCCATCGGGCTGCTGTGCATCCGCCGCACCCTCAGCGATGGCCGGCGCTACGGGCTCGCGGCGGGTCTGGGCGCCGCGACGGCCGATGCCTGCTATGGCGTAGTCGCCGGATTCGGGCTGACCTTTCTGTCCCGCTTTCTCGTGACCCAGCATTTCTGGCTGACGCTCGGTGGCGGGGTGTTCCTGTGTTACCTCGGAGCGCGCACCGCGCTGGCGCACCCGCCCGAGCGGGCCGTCGCCGCCGATGCGGGCAGCCTGGGCAGTGCTTTTTTCTCGACCCTGCTGCTGACGCTGGCCAACCCGACGACGATCATGTCCTTCACGGCGGTGTTTGCCGGGCTCGGGTTGGGATCCCGACCGGCCTACAGCCTCGCAATGGCCCTGGTCGCAGGAATCTTCCTGGGTTCGGCGCTCTGGTGGCTGCTGCTGAGCAGCGCCACCAGCCTGCTGCGCTCGCGCCTCAGTGCGCGCTGGCTGCGCGGCGTGAATTGGCTATCGGCCCTGCTGCTCGTCGCCTTCGGCCTGCACGCACTCGCAGGCCTGCCGCCGATGCCGCAGTGATCAGCCGGCGGCCGCGAGTGCCTGAGCGAGGTCGGCCAGCAGATCGGCGCTGTCTTCCAGCCCGATCGACAATCGCACCGTACCGGGGCCGATGCCGGAAAGCCGCAGCTGTTCCGCGTTCAGATCCCGGGCCCCGAGCATCTGCGGCGGCAGTACCAGCGAGTCGGTGGCACCCAGGCTGGCCGCCATCGCGAACAGCTGCAGGGCCTCCGCAAAGCGCCGTGCCGCCTCCGCTCCGCCGCGCAGCTCGAAGCTCAACACGCTGCCGAAGTCGCTCATCTGGCTGCGGGCCAGCTCGTGGCGCGGGTGCGAGGCCAGGCCGGGGTATTGGACCCGCGCGATCGCCGGATGGGTGAGCAGGAATTCGGCCACCCGCTGCGCACTCGCCGACTGCTCGCGGTAGCGGACGAAGTAGGTCTTCAGCCCGCGCTGTACCAGGAAAGCGGCGTGCGGGTCGAGCACCCCGCCGAGCAGGTTGAATTCCGGGCGCATCCGGCCGACGAGTTCTTCATTGCCGATGACCGCGCCGCCCATGACGTCGCCATGTCCGGCCGCGAACTTCGTCAGGCTGTGCAGGTACAGGTCGATGTCGTAGTGTCCATGCTGGTGCGGTCCCGCAAAGGTGTTGTCCAGCAGCGTCAGCGCGCCGTGCCGGCGCGCCAGTGCGCTGATCGCGGCGAGGTCGGCAATCTTGCTGACCGGATTGGTCGGACTCTCGAAGATCAGCAGCCGCGTTGGAGTCGAGGCCAGCACCTGCTCGACACCGGCCAGATCCTCGATTGAAAGTAGCGTATGGCGCACCCCAAAACGGGCCAGATTGCCCCGGATGAAATGGCGCGTCGCGCCGTAGCTCTCGATGAAACACAGCACGTGATCGTCCTGCCGGGTCAGCGCAAACAGCGCACCGTTGATCGCCGCGACACCTGAAGCGCACACGATGCACTCCGCGCGCCCCTGCAGCCCGGCGAGCGTGAGCTCCAGCTGGCGGGTCGTGGGGTTGGAGGCGCGCAGGTAGTGGAAGCCCGGCCGCTCCCCGCGCTGGAAGCGCACGGTCTCGGCGACCGTGTCGAATTCGAACTTGACGCTCTGGTGTATCGGCGCGACCACCGGGTGGTTGTCGGCCGGCACCGCCACCTCCGGCGGATGGTTGAGGCGCGTGCTTTTTTCCATCACGACATTGTACGCTGGCGCGCCGCCCAGGCCGCCAGGCGCCGGGCGCCCTCCACCAGCGTTTCGTCGCGCTTGGCGAAGCACAGGCGCAACAGCTTCATCGGTGGCGGTTCACGATAGAAGACCGACAGCGGGATGGAGGCGACGCCCGCCTCGTCGATCAGCAGGTTGGCGAGCTCGACGTCGGGCCGCGCCGACAGGGCACCGTAATCGACGAGCTGGAAGTACGATCCGGCCGAGCGCAGCACCTGCCAGCCGCTGGGCTCCAGGAGTGCGGCCAGCCGGTCGCGCTTGAGCTGGAAGAATGCCGGCAGGTCCGTTCCGCAGGCCGGATGCTCGCTCAGGTAATCGGCGATCGCCTGCTGCACGAAGGTGGTGATCGTGAAGGTGTTGAACTGGTGCACCTTGCGCAGCTCGGCCGTGAGCGCCGCGGGCGCCACGGCATAGCCGACCCGGAGCCCTGTGGCATGCAGGGTCTTGCCGAAGGAGTAGACCGCGACGCTGCGCGCGCGCAGCTCCGGGTGCGCGAGCACACTGGCATGGCGCGCTCCATCAAACACCATGTGCTCGTAGACCTCGTCGGCCAGGACCGTGCAGTCCCGTCCGCGCAGGAGCCCCGCGAGCGTGTCGAGATCCGCGGCCGTGAGGCAGCTGCAGGCCGGATTATGCGGGGAATTGGTGATCACCAGCCGCGTGCGTGGCGATAATGCCGCGCTCACCCGCTCCCAGTCGGGCCGGAACGCCGGCGGCATCAGCGGCACGTGCACGCAGCGCGCGCCGGCGAGGCGCACGCCCGGATCGTAGGAATCGTAGGCCGGATCGAAGACGATCACCTCATCACCGGCGCCCGCCAGCGCCTGGATGGCCGAGTAGATCGCTTCGGTGGCGCCGAGCGTCACGGTGATCTCGCGGACCGGGTCCGGCTGGATGCCGTAGACGCGCGACAGCTTGGCGGCAATCTGCTCGAGCAGCGCGGGCAGCCCCGGCATCGGAGCATACTGATTGTGGCCCGCGCGCATGGCCTGGTGCACGAGCTCGGCGAGGCGCTCGTCGATGGGGTAATCGGGAAACCCCTGGCCCAGGTTGATGGCGCCCGTTTCGGCCGCGCGCCGCGAGTACACCGCGAACACCGTGGTCCCCACGTCCGGGAGCTTGCCCATGGGCGTCATTCGTTTGCGAGCTGCATCTCGCGCTGCCGGCGCTTTTCCCGCTTCTGCATGGCGAGCGCCGAGCACACCACGCCGGTGGCCACGATCAGAACCATCAGCGTCGCCAGCGCGTTGACATCCGGGCTCACGCCCAGCCGCACCTTGGAGAAAATCACCATGGGCAGGGTGGTGGAACTCGGTCCGGCGACGAACTGCGAAATCACCACGTCGTCCCAGGACAGCGTGAAGGCCAGCAGCCAGCCGGAGATGATCGCAGGCATGATCAGGGGCAGCGTCACGCGCCAGAAAACTTTCGCCGGGCGCGCGCCCAGATCCATGGCCGCTTCCTCCAGCGAATCGTCGAAGTTGGCCAGGCGCGATTGCACGATCACCGTGACGTAGGCCATCGAGAAGGTGACATGGGCGATGGTGATCGTGGTGATGCCGCGCCCTGCCGGCCAGCCGATCAGCTGCTCCATGGCAACGAACAGCAGCAGCATGGCCAGACCCGTGATGACCTCGGGCATGACCAGCGGCGCCGTGGTCATGGCCGCCAGCAGCGTGCGGCCGCGGAAGCGCCCGAAGCGCGCCAGCACCAGCCCGGCGAGCGTGCCCAGGACTACGGACACGCAGGCATTCATCGTCGCAATCTTGATCGACAGCCAGGCCGCACCCATGATCTGGTGGTTCTGGAACAGCAGTCCGTACCACTTGAGAGTCGGCGAGTGCGGGCCGTCCCAGACCGTGACCAGCCGCGAGTTGTTGAGGGAGAAGAACATCATCGACAGGATCGGCACATACAGGAACGCGAAGCCGAAGGCCAGCATGGTCGGCACGAAGAATTTGCGGCCACCGATCATTTGTGCGCCAGCTCCCGATTCTGGTAGCGCTGAAAGATCACGATCGGCACCACCAGCAGCACCAGCATGGCGATGGCCACGGCACTGGCCACCGGCCAGTCGCGGTTCGCGAAAAATTCATCGGAGAGGACGCGGCCGATCATGAGCTGATCCGTGCGGCCGAGTAGCGAGGGGATCACGTATTCGCCCACCGCCGGGATGAACACCAGGAGCGAGCCAGCGACGATGCCCGGCATGGACAGGGGCAGCGTGATGCGCATGAAGGCCTTCCACGGGCGCGAGCCCAGGTCGGCTGCGGCTTCCAGCAGCGTGCGATCGTGCTTCTCCAGGTTGGAGTACAGGGGCAGGATCATGAACGGCAGGTAGGAGTAGACGATGCCGATGTACACCGCAAAGTCGGTCTGCATCATCGTGATCGGCTCGTGGATGATGCCGAGCGACATCAGTACGTTGTTGATGACGCCGTTGTTCTTCAGCAGCCCGATCCAGGCGTAGACGCGCAGCAGGAAGGAGGTCCAGAACGGCAGGATCACCAGCATCAGGAACAGGCTCCGTACCGTGGGCGTGCAGCGCGCAATACCGTAGGCCATGGGGTAGCCGAGCAGCAGGCACAGGAGAGTGGACACCGCCGCCACCTTGACCGAGTACAGGTACGAGCTGATGTAGAGCGAATCGGTGAACAGGTAGTTGTAGTTGCCGAGATGGAGCCGCAGCGCGAGCACCTTGTCGCCTACCCAGCTCCACAGCGGCTCATAGGGTGGTATTGCCAGGATCGACTGCGAGAATGAAATGCCGAAGACGATGATGAACGGCACCAGGAAGAACAGCACCAGCCAGGTCATCGGCACCAGCGTCACCAGCGGCTTGCCGATCCAGTGATCGCGCACGTAGGCCGACCAGCGCGGCGGACCGAAGCGATAGAACAGCTGCCACAGCGGCGCCCAGGGCCTGGTCAGGCCCGAGGCACGGGGACCGCGGCGCCGGGAGCTCGGGGAACGGTAGGTGCGCCCCGCCATCTCAGCCCAGGCCGATGACCGGGCTCGAGGCGTCCCAGCTCAGGTAGACCGGCTCATCCCAGCTGAACTGCTCCTCGGGCTTGCGCGTGCGATTGGCCTGGGTGACGCGCACCTCGCGTCCCGCATCGAGCCGCACCATGAATACGGACATGTCCCCCATGTAGGCGATGTCGCGAATGACGCCGTGCGCCCAGTTATCGCCACCGGCGGGCCGGTCGCGTCCGAGCACGAGCTTTTCCGGCCGGATGGCCACCCAGCAAAAGGCCAGCGGTGGCGCACTCAGGCCGTGATCGACGTACACCGGGTTCGGCAGCTCGTCGCAACGCACGCGCACATGCTCAGGTTCATCCTCAGTGAGCTGGCCTTCGAAGAGATTGACGGAACCGATGAAGTCGGCGACGAAGCGCGTGGCGGGGAATTCGTAGATCTGGCGCGGTGTGCCCACCTGGACTATCTCGCCGTGATTCATCACGCCGACGCGCGAGGCCAGCGTCATGGCCTCTTCCTGGTCGTGGGTCACGACCACGAAGGTGACGCCGAGCTTTTCCTGGATGCTGATCAGCTCGAACTGCGTGTGCTCGCGCAGTTTCCGGTCGAGGGCGCCGAGCGGCTCATCGAGCAGCAGGAGCTTGGGCCGCTTGACGAGCGAGCGCGCCAGCGCCACGCGCTGGCGCTGGCCGCCCGAGAGCTGGTGCGGCTTGCGCTTCGCGTACTCGCCCAGCTTGACGATATCGAGTATCTCCCCGACGCGCCGGTCAATCTCGGCGCGCGTGATTTTCTCCTGTTCCAGGCCAAAGGACACATTGCCCGCCACCGTCATGTGCGGGAACAGTGCGTAGGACTGGAACATCATGTTCACCGGGCGCTCGTAGGGCGGAATGTCCGCCATGTTCTGGCCGTCGATGAACAGGGCGCCTGAACTCGGCGGCTCGAAACCCGCCAGCATGCGCAGCAGCGTGGTCTTGCCGCAGCCAGAGCCGCCGAGCAGGCAGAAAATCTCGCCCTTGTAGACCTTCAGCGTGACGTTATTGACCGCGACGAAATTTCCGAAGCGCTTGGTGACACTCTCGATGCGGATGTAGGCCTGGGCGTGCGGATCCAGCCAGGGTTCCGGCGTCTTGCTGCGTTGTTCAGCCATATTGATGACCCGCCGGCCGGCCCCGCCCGGCAGGCCCTGCTCCATTGTTCTCAGCGACCCGACTTGAACCTGGTCCACATGCGGGTCAGCAGCCGCGTGTAGGTCTGCGAGCGTGGCAGATCGGGCACGATGTGCTGCTTGGTTTCGGCTGACGGAAAGATGCCGCGATCATTGTAGACCGCCGGATCGATGAGCGAATAGGCGGCGGCATTGCTGATGGCATAGTGCATCGCGCTCGAGTTCCTCGCGGACACTTCCGGGCGCAACAGGTAGTTGATGAACAGGTGCGCATTGCGCGGATGCGGCGCATCGGCGGGTATGGCCAGCATGTCGAAGAAGGCGACCGCGCCTTCCTTGGGGATGCTGTACTTGATGGTGTTGCCCTTGGCCGCTTCCCTGGCGCGCGAGGCGGCCTGCAGCACGTCGCCGCTCCAGCCCAGCGCCAGGCAGATCTCGCCGTTGGCCAGGTCCTCGATGTACTTGGAGGAATTGACGGAGCGGATGTACGGGCGGATCGACATCAGCACCTTCTCCGCGGCGGCCAGATCCTCGGGCGCCTCGCTGTTGGCGGGACGGCCGAGGAATACCAGCACGGTGTTGACCACCTCATCGGGTGCATCGAGCATCGAGACCCCGCAGCGCTTGAAGTTCTTGATCACGGCCGGGTCGTAGAACATGCGGAAACTGTCCACCGGCGCATCCGGCATGGCGGCCCTGATCATCCCGAGGTTGTAGCCCACGCCCGAGGTGCCCCAGAAGTAGTTCACCGCATGTTCCAGGCCCGGGTCGAACAGATCGATCTGCTTGGAGAAATAGGGATCGACGTTCTTGAGGTTCGGCAGCAGCGACTTGTCGAGTTTCTGGAACACGCCCGCCTTGATCTGCCGCGCCATGAAAGAAGCGGAAGGCACGACGATGTCATAGCCCGTGTTGCCCGTCAGGAGCTTCGTCTCGAGCACTTCGTTTGATTCGAAAGCGTCGTAGTTGACCTTGATGCCGTATTCCTTCTCGAAGGCGGGCACCAGGCCGGGCGCGATGTAGTCGACCCAGTTATAGACGTTGAGTACTTTCTCATCGTCGGTGACGGCGCCCGACGCAGCCGCCGCGCGCACCGCGGGAGTGCCCGGTGCGGCCTCCTGTTCGGCACTGCAACCGGCCAGCGCAAGGCCAGCCAGGGTGTAGAGCACGAGCAGACGGGGCTTGGGGATCATGAGGCAGGCTCCTGCAGGGATTCGTTGCTGCTCTGCGCCGCGGGCGCCGCGGGCCATGGTTGCTGGCTGCCCCCTATATACACCGGCGCGGCACGCGGGGAAACTGGCTCAGACGTTGAGCAGCAGATGCTCGCGCTCCCAGGAACTGATCACCTGCAGGAACACTTCGTGCTCGGCCTGCTTGACGATGGTGTAGGCCGAGACGAAGGGCTGGCCCAGCAGCTGCACCAGCGGCTGGCAGTCCATGAGGCGCTTGAGCGCATCATCGAGCGAGCGCGGCAGGTCCCAGGGCAGATCGTGGGCGCTGCCGGAGATCGGCTCGCTCGGCCTGAGGTTCTGCACCATGCCGAGGTAGCCGCAGGCCAGCGAAGAAGCGATCGCGATATAGGGGTTGGCGTCCGCGCCGCCGAGCCGATTCTCGACGCGTCGCGACTCGGGGTCGGACACCGGCACACGCAGGCCCGCGGTGCGATTGTCATAGCCCCACTGGACATTGATCGGCGCCAGCGAAGCGCGGGCGATGCGCCGGTAGGAGTTCACGTTGGGCGCGAACAGGCTCATGGCCGCCGGCAGGTAACGCTGCAGCCCGGCGATGTGCGAGAAAAACAGGGCCGAGGGCGTGCCGTCGGCATTGCTGAAGATATTGGCGCGGGTCTGCCGATCCACCACGCTCTGGTGAATGTGCATCGCGCTGCCCGGTTCCTTGGCGTGCGGCTTGGCCATGAACGTTGCATACATCTTGTGGCGCAGCGCCGCCTCGCGCGCGGTGCGCTTGAACAGGAAGGCCTGGTCGGCGAGGTTCTGCGGATCGCCGTGCAGCAGGTTGATCTCCATCTGCGCCGGACCGTCCTCATGGATCAGCGTGTCGATCTCGATGTCCTGCGCCTCGCAGAAGGCGTAGACGTCGTCGAACAGCGGATCGAACTCGTTCACCGCCGCAATGCTGTAGGACTGCCGCCCGGGCTCGGCGCGCCCGGAGCGGCCGACCGGCGGCTTGAGCTGATAGTCGGCGTCGACGTTAGGCTCGACCAGGTAGAACTCGAGTTCCGGCGCGACCACCGGATCCCAGCCGCGCTCGGCATAGAGCTCGAGCACGTGCTGCAGCACCTGGCGCGGCGCCATGCTCACGCGGCGCCCGTCCGAGTAGAAGCAGTCGTGAATTACCTGTGCGGTGGGCTCGGCCGCCCAGGGCACGACACGCACTGTCTTCGGATCGGCCTTGAGCACGATGTCGATTTCCGCCGGACTCATGGCCGAGCTCGTATCGCTGGGGTAATCGCCGGTGACGGTCTGCAGAAAGATGCTCTCGGGAAGCCGCATGCCCGCGTCCTCGGCGAATTTTTCCGCCGGCATGAGCTTGCCGCGGGCGATGCCGGCCATGTCCGGAATGATCGCCTCGACCTCGGAGATGCCGTGGTCGCGGAAGAACTGTTGAATCTCGTTGGGCATAAATCACCTTCCGGTCTTACATCCGCTCCCGGCAGGCGGCGCCAAAGGCGGCGAACAGTGCCATCGAGAACGCGTTTTCCATCACCCGCCACTCCGGGTGCCATTGCACGGCGAGCGCAAAGCGGCGCGCCGCAGTGACGCGGAAGGCCTCGATGACGCCATCGCTCGCGCGCGCCTCGATGACGAGACCGCTGCCCAGCTCGCGCACGCCCTGTCCATGGAGCGAATTCACCTGCAGGTGGTCCGCACCGCCGGCCAGCCGCTGCAACAACCCGCCGGGCGCGAGCGTGACTTCGTGAACCGGCGCGTACTGGCGTTCGATCGGCTGGTCCTTCGGCTCGCGGTGATCGAGGTGGCCGGGCACTTCGTGGAGCTTCTGCCAGAGCGTGCCGCCAAAGGCGACATTGATCTCCTGGAAGCCACGGCAGATCCCCAGCACCGGCACGCCGTCCGCCACCGCCCGCGGAATCAGTGGCAGCGTGGTCTCGTCCCGATGCGGGTCGTGCAGCGTTCCGGCTTCGCTCGGTTCCCCGTCGTAATGGCGCGGCTCGACGTTCGAGGGGCTGCCCATGAACAGCAGACCGTGCAGCGAATCAAACAGGCCCTCGTACTGCAGCTCCCGCCCGATCGCGGGCACGATGACCGGAATTGCCCCCGCCGCGTCCAGGGCCGCCGTGACGTATTTTTCCGCGGCCAGATGATAGGCCTGTGGCCCCAGCAGACGTCGGTCGGCAGGTATTCCGATCAATGGGCGTTTGGCAGACATGAGAACGGCTCCGGCTAACCGCGCGTCAGCGCGGGCGGTGAGCCGACTGGAAGCTGAATAGGCCATTAGAGCATAGGCCAGGTGCTGCGAACCCGGCCAAATGGCAGTTTTGCGGCCCCGGCGGCTGGCCTGGAAAGCGCTTAATTACATGTTTTTTAAGACTTTATTGTCGCCAACCGCGGGCACGCGTATCCTTGCCCGATGTTGCAGCCCCTTGCCAGATACCCCGAAAGCTATTACAGCGCCACGGCGGCCATTCCAGCCCCGGCCCCACCCCTGGCGGCGCCCATCAAGGCGGATGTCTGCGTCGTCGGCGCCGGGATGGCGGGCTGTTCGGCCGCCCTGCACCTCGCCGAGCGGGGCCTCAAGGTGGTCCTGCTGGAAGAACAGCGGGTAGGCTGGGGCGCCTCCGGGCGCAACGGCGGCCAGGTCCTGCCCGGAATCGCCAAGGGTCAGGCCGCCCTCGAACGGCTCATCGGGCCGGGCGACGCGCGCGCCATCTGGGACATCACGCTCGAGGGCGTCAGACTGCTGCGGCAGCGAATTGCCCGCTACGCCATCGACTGCGATTGGGTCGACGGCCACCTGCAGGTCGCCGTCAAATCCAGGCACGTCGTGGAGCTTGCCGCCGAACAGGAGGCGCTCGCCAGGCTGGGTTATGGCGGCACCCGCCTGGTCGAGCATGGCGAGCTCAGGGGCCTGCTCGCGACGAAACGCTATCTGGCCGGGCTCTACGATCCGGGCAGCGGCCACCTGCACCCCCTGCGTTACACGCTGGGCCTTGGGCGCGCGGCGCAGGCGGCGGGCGCCATGCTCTATGAAGGGACCCGCGCCAGCGACTACACGGTCAGCGCCGAGGCGGTGCGAGTGCGGACGGCGGCTGCCGGTGCGAGTGGCGAGGTGCACTGCCGGCATCTGCTGCTGGCGGGCAATGCCTACCTCGGATCACTGGCGCCGGCGCTGGCGCGCAAGATCATGGCGGTCGGCACCTACATCATCGCGACGGAACCGCTCGGTGAAGCGCGTGCGCGCGAGCTGATCGGCAACAACGCGGCCGTCTCGGACCTGAACTGGGTGCTCGATTATTTCCGCCGCTCCGCCGATCACCGCTTGCTGTTCGGCGGCCGCGTAAGTTATTCCGGGATCGAGCGTTTTGAGGTCGCGGCGGCCACGCGGGCGCGGATGCTGCGCGTTTTCCCGCAGCTCGCCGGGACGCGCGTGGACTATCACTGGGGCGGATACGTCGACATCACCCTGAACCGCGCGCCCCACTTCGGGCGCCTGGCCCCCAATGTCTGGTACCTGCAGGGATTCTGCGGGCACGGCGTCGCGCTCACGGGCATCGCCGGCGTGCTGGCCGCCGAAGCGATCGCCGGCAGCGCCGGGCGCTTCGATCTGTTCGCGCGCATCGCGCACCGCGATTTTCCGGGCGGCGCGCTGCTGCGCCGCCCGGCCCTGGTGCTCGCGATGCTGTGGTACCGGCTGCGCGATCTGCTGTAGGGCCCGGAAACAGGTCCTAGAACCGCCACGCCACTCCGATCGAGGCCTGATCGACGTAGTAGTCGTAGCCGAGGTCGTTGCCGCTCGCCAGACGCGTCCATTCCAGATCGAGGCGCGTCCCACCGTACAGGTCGAAGTCCATGCCCAGGCCGTACGACAAACCGCTGTCATGAGTCTCGCCCAGGCCAAAGTCGCGCTGCAGGTCGACGCCGGCGACACCGCCGAGGCCGTACAGGGAAAAGCCCGGCGACAGCGGCAGCGAACCCTTCAGGTAGCCCGCGTAGAGCGAGTTCACCCTGACGCCGTAGCCATTCGTGTCGGCAGTGGCGAACCCGCCGCCGATGCGCCCCTCGAGCGAAAGATTGGGGCTCAGCGACGCGCCGATCGTCAGCATACCCGTCGCAGGCGAAATCGTGTCCAGCCCGGCCTCGCTGTAGCGCAGCTGTCCCAGGCTCAGGCCCACATAGGCTCCGGAGCCGTCGCCGCGGCCATATTCGCTGCGTTGACCTCCGTCGTAGGCGGTCGCGCCGCCCGCCGCAGCCAGCGCTCCGGTTGCAACCAATGCCAGCATCCAGTTATTCATGACGGCCTCGTGGATTGAGAAACACAGGGCCGCAGTTTCCGGGTGGCGCGCTGAACCGGATCTGAACCGCCCGGTTCAGCCGCCGTTCAGGATTCGCCGCCGTGCCCACCCCGTGGACCAGCGCACAGAATTCACCGCCTGGCGTTGCTCCGCCCCGCCCGCTGGACTATAGGTAGGCGCAACCAGGAGTCGCCATGCACCGAATTCTCATTGCCTTGCTGGCCGCGCTGCCCTTAAGCGCCTGCGGGCTGGCCGAGACCGCGGCGACCGGCGCCACCGCGGCCTCCAGTGCGGCGGAACAGGCCAGGCAGGGGCAGCAGACCGAACAGCGCGTGCAGCAGCAGGTCGAGGCCGCGAAGCAGGTGGCCGCCGACAAGCTCAAGGCCGACGACGACGCTGGCTCGCAATAGCCGCGGCGGGACCCTGGGCGGCTGATGCGGGGCTAGCTGCGCGCGCGCAGTTCGTAGGCGCGGTGTATGCGCGGGCTGCGCTTGAAGTCGAAGGGGATCGTCGCCGCCGAAATGTCCTTCACCGCCCAGCGTTCGCTGACCGCCTCATCGAGCCTGAAGCGCTGCGCATTCGTCGAAAACAGCAACAGCCCACCGGGTGCCATCAGCCGCATGCTTTGTTCGATGAGCGCACCGTGATCGCGCTGCGTATCGAGCACGCCCTCCATGCGCTTGGAATTGGAGAAGGTCGGCGGATCCAGAAAGATCAGATCCCAGGCCGCGCCACGCGCCGCGCCCAGCCATTCCCGGCAGTCGGCCTGCAGCAGCTCGTGGTGCTCGCGCGCGAGTGAGTTGGCGCTGAAATTGCGCGCGGCCCAATCGAGGTAACCGGCCGACAGATCGATGCTGAGCGTGTGCGCCGCGCCGCCCGCCGCGGCGTACACGGTGGCGCTGGCGGTGTAGCAGAACAGATTCAGGACCTTCCGTCCGGCCGCGGCGTCGCGCAGCCGCCGGCGCGTCAGCCGATGATCGAGGAACAGTCCGGTATCCAGGTAGTCGGTGAAATTCACCAGCAGGCGCAGCCCGTCTTCCTCGACGGGAAAGAACTGCCCCTGGCGCCCCAGCCGCTGGTACTGGCTGCTGCCGCGCTGCCGCTGGCGCAGGCGCACATGCACGTTCGCAGCCTCGACCGCAGTGACGTCCGTCAGCACGGACAGGGCCTCTGCGCGCCGCCGAGCCGCCGCTGCGGGCTCGATGCTTTCGGGCGCGGCATATTCCTGCACGTACAGATGCACGGTGCCAGCGTCGGCTTCCTGGTAGCGATCGATCGCAAAGGCGTACTCGGGCATGTCCGCGTCGTACAGCCGGTAATTGCTGGCACCCTGGGTGCGCGCCGCCTTGCCGAGCTGGCGCAGATTCTTGCCCAGTCGATTGGCGAACATCTGCGCGCCCGGACTGGCCGCGACGGCCGGGTCGGGTACACGGGGCAGGCGCGGGTCACGGGCCGGAGCGCCCGGATCAGCCAGATCGACACGCAGGAGCCTGCAGGGCAAGGCCCCATTCCACAGCTCGTGCGTACGCACCGTGCGCAGCCCGAGTTCACGCGCACCGGCAGGGCTGGCCGTCAGGATGGCCGCCCGCCAACCCGCGAAGCGCTCGCGCAGCACCGCGCCGAGTTCGCGATGCGCGGCATGAGCCGCCGCTTCATCGCCCAGCCGCTCCCCGTACGGCGGGTTGCTGCACACCAGCCCCGTCGCAGCCCCCAGCGGGCGCACCTCGCCGACGGTGGCGACTTCGAAGCTCAGCAGCTCCGCCACTCCGGCGCGCTGGGCATTGAGCGCGGCATTGCGCAGCACTGCCGCGTCGCGATCACTCCCGCGGATGGAGTTGGGCAGAGTGTTGCGCGCACGCGCACGCGCCTCGGCCAGCGTGTGCTCCCACAGGGCCGCGTCATGTCCGCGCCAGCCACTGAAGCCCCAGTAATCGCGCTGCAGTCCCGGCGCGCGCCCGGCGGCCATCAGCGCGGCCTCGATCGGCAGCGTGCCCGAACCGCAGAGCGGATCAAGAAAAGCCGCGCCCGCCGCGGCCATCTCCGGCCAGCCGGCGCGCAGCAGGATGCCGGCGGCGAGATTCTCGCGCAGCGGCGCCTCCCCGCCGCGCATCCGGTAGCCGCGCCGATGCAGGCTCTCGCCGGCCAGATCGATATACAGCAGTACCCGCGGGCCACTGGCGTGCGCCACGACGCGGACCGCCGGGCGTTCCAGCTCGATGTCGGGCCGCGCCCCGCAACACTCGCGCAGCTGATCGCAGATCGCGTCCTTGAGCTTGAGCGCGCCGAACTGGCTGTGGGTGATGGTGGGATGGGCGCCGGTGAACTCGCAGGCGAGCGTATCGCGCGGCTGCAGATGGGCGCTCCAGTCGACGCCGCGGCTGCCGGCATAGAAGGCAGCGGTATCCGGCGCCTGGAAATCCGCCACCTGCAGCAGTACGCGACTCGCCACGCGCGACCACAGGCAGGCGCTGTACCCCTGGCGCAGATCGCCGGCAAAGCGCACCCCGGCCGTCCGCTCGACCAGTTCGGTCACGCCCAGTGCACGAATTTCCCGCGCCGCCAGATCTGCGAGGCCACGCGGCGCCGTGGCCATGAAGCGCAGTGCACCACCGCTCACGCCAGGTCGATCCAGGTGGTCTTGAGCTCGGTGTACTTGTCGAAGGCGTGCAGGGACTTGTCGCGCCCGTTGCCCGACTGCTTGAAGCCACCGAAGGGCACGGTGAGATCATCGGCGTCGTAGCAGTTGACGTACACCGTGCCGGCGCGCAGCGCGCGCGCCGCCCGATGCGCCGCGCTGATGTCGCGCGTCCAGATCGCCGCCGCGAGCCCGTAGTCGACGTCGTTGCCGATCCGGATGGCCTCGTCGAGATCGCGGAAGCTCAAGGTGGCGAGCACCGGGCCGAATATTTCCTCGCGCGCGATCCGCATCGCGGGCTGCACCTGGTCGAACACGGTCGGCTCCAGATAGCAGCCGCCGCTGTCCTGGCGCACACGCCGTCCGCCGAGCAGCAGGCGCGCCCCGCCGTCGCGCCCGGCGGCGATGTACTCGAGCACGCGCTGTGTCTGCGCCTCATCGACCATGGCGCCCAGTTGTGTCGCCGGGTCGAGCGGATCGCCGGGCTGGTAGCGGCCGGCCAGGGCGGTGATCTCCGCGAGCAGCGGCTCGCGTATGCTCTCCTGCACCAGGAGCCTGGAACCCGCCGAGCACATCTCCCCCTGGTTGAAGAAAATCGCCGCGGCGGCCGCCCTGGCGACGCGCCCGAGATCCGGATAGTCCGCCATGACGATGTTCGGACTCTTGCCGCCGCATTCGAGCGAGACACGCTTGAGATTCGATTGCGCGGCGTACTGCATCACGAGCCGGCCGGTCGCGGTGGAGCCGGTGAAGGCAATCGCGTCCACCTGTCCGTGCAGCGCGAGTGCCTTGCCGGCCGTGTGCCCGTAGCCGGGCACCACGTTGAACACGCCGGGCGGAATGCCCGCCTCCACCGCAAGTTCTGCCAGTCGCAGAGCGCTCAACGGCGATTTCTCCGAAGGCTTGAGCACCAGGGAATTGCCGCTCGCCAGCACCGGGGCGATCTTCCACGCCGCCATGATCATCGGGAAATTCCACGGCACGATGGCGCCCACTACTCCGACCGGCTCGCGCGTGATCAGCGCCAGTGCATCGGGCGCGGTGGGCGCGATTTCCCCGTAGATCTTGTCGATGGCTTCCGCGTACCAGCGCAGGCACCGTGCGGTAGCCGGTACGTCCACACGGAGCGAATCCGTGATCGGCTTGCCCATGTCCAGCGTCTCGAGCAACGCCAGCTCATCGGTGGCACCTTCGACGAGATCGGCGAATTTCTGCAGCACGCGCTTGCGCGCCGCGGGCGCCTGCAGCGACCACTCACCGCGCTCGAAGCAGGCGCGGGACGCGGCCACCGCGGCGTCGATGTCCGGCGCAGCGCCGGCCGCCACGGCGGCCAGCGTACGCCCGTCGATGGGACTGAGGGATGCGAACGTGGCGCCGTCCTGCGCGCTCACGCGTCTTCCATTGATAACGGCCTCGCCCCGCGGCTTCAGCGCGCGCGCGCGCGCGTGCCAGTCGATCGCTGCGTTAGGGGCGGGCATGGAACCATTCTCGCCCGAATCGTACTCTTGGCGCCATGAGCACGGATCTTGCAGCCTTCTGGATGCCCTTCACGCCCAACCGGCAGTTTCGCGCCGGGCCGAGCCTGCTGGCCCGCGCCGCCGGCATGTATTACGAGAGCGACGATGGCCGCCGCATACTCGATGGCACCGCCGGCCTGTGGTGCGTCAATGCGGGCCACGCCCGCCCCGAGATCGCAGGCGCGCTCACGCGCCAGCTGCAGACGCTCGATTTTGCGCCGACCTTCAACATGGGCACCCCGTTGCCTTCGAGCTGGCCGCACGCCTGGTGACCCACGCGCCGCCGGGCCTCGAGCAGGTGTTCCTCACCAACTCCGGCTCCGAGGCGGTCGACTCCGCGCTCAAGATCGCGCTGGCCTATCATCGCCTGCGCGGCGAGCCGGGTCGCAATCTGCTCATCGGCAGGGAGCGCGCCTATCACGGCGTCGGCTTCGGCGGCACTTCAGTCGGCGGCATCCCCAAGAATCGCGAGGCCTGGCAGGGTTCGCTGCTTCCCAACATTGCCCACCTGTGCCACACGCATGACCCGGCACGCAGCGCATTCGCACGCGGCCAGCCCGCGGTGGGCGTCGAGTACGCCGACGATCTTGAACGGCTCATCCACGCGCACGGCGCCGAGCGCATCGCCGCCGTCATCGTCGAGCCCGTCGCCGGCTCCACCGGCGTACTGGTGCCACCGCGCGGTTATCTTGAGCGCCTGCGGCAGATCTGCACTCAGCATCGCCTGTTGCTCATCTTCGATGAAGTGATCACCGGCTTCGGCCGCACCGGCGACTGGTTCGCGGGCCGGCGATTCGCCGTCACGCCGGATCTGATGACCACGGCCAAGGGCCTCACCAATGGCGCGATCCCCATGGGCGCCGTCTTCGTGCATCGCGGCGTCCATGCGGCCTTCATGCACGGGCCGCCCGCCGATATCGATCTGTATCACGGCTACACCTACACCGGCCATCCGGTGGCCTGCGCCGCGGCCCTCGCCACGCTCGAGATCCACGAGCGCGAAGCGCTGCCGCAACGCGCTGCGGAGGTTGCACCCTACTGGGAGGAACGCGCCCACGCGCTGCGCGGCCTGCCCGGGCTCATCGACATCCGGAACATCGGCCTGATGGCGGCGGTCGAGTTCGCGCCTGAGCCCGCTCGCAGCCCGACGCGCGCCTTCGAGGTCTTTCGCGACTGCTTTGCGCGCGGCCTGCTGACCAGACCGACCGGCAATGTGCTCGCCTTCTCGCCGCCGCTGATCATCAGCCGTGCCGAAATCGACACGCTCTTCGAGATACTCGCCGCAGCGATCCGCGCCACGCCCTGAGGTGACGGGCAAGCCCGGTCATACATTCCCTAGAATTTGAATATCGCTTCCAGTCCGAGCGAATACTGATCCTTCTGGGTGGTGCCGGCCGCCAGGCTCTTGACGAAAGCGCTCGCATCGGAGCGGTCGCTGCGCACTTCGGTGCGAATTTCCACAGACTTCGTCGGCAGGTAAGCGAGGGTCAGCGTCTCCTCGCTCCATTTCTGGATCACGCCGGTCTTGTAGCCGTCAGTGTCATCGAAATACTCGCCACGCAGGGACAGGCGCCATTGGTCCTGCAGCATGTAGTTGAGATATCCCGCCAGGCCGGACCATTTCGCCTTGATCGTCGTGCCATTGACCAGGGAGGTGAAGTTGTCCTGGGTTGCATAGTCGTAATTCAAAATGATGGTTAACTTGTCGGTCGCATTGAATGTTCCGACGAAATCAACCAAGTCACGCTTCCCACTGACGCCGCCCACGACGCCGTACACTTGTTCGATGCCGCTGTAGCCTTGCGCGGTCAGGGAAAGCGCCTTGGAGGGCACGAATCCCACGCCCACCTCAACAGTCTTTTGACTGTTCTGATCCTTCAACTGATCCCAACCGTTATTGACCCCAAGGATCAGGGTCAAAGTGTCGCTGGCGGCGTACGTGGCGCGCACGCCCGTGTGAGCGAATGGAATCGCGTAACCGAACAGTATGGAGCGCGAGTAGTTGACATCGCCGGTCGGGTTGATCACCTCCGCCCCGGCGAGCGTCACGTATTTGCCGCCGATAATTGTGAGCGCTCCGTGGGCGTACTGCACAAACGCCTGGGTGACATCGAAATCATTTGTTGTGGTGTCAAAGGACTTGATCACTCGCGCGTCTCGACCGGCAGTCAAATTAACGTATGCGCCAAACCCGTCCTTCGGTTGGTACGCGACAGTAAGCGCGGCCTGGTGCACGTTGAAGGAATTCGGCTCGGTATCGAAGACCCGGTCGGAGGCGCCGCTGGTGAACAGTCCGTCTCCGGACAAGTAGGAATAGGCGGCATCGACGTAACCGTTGATCGTTACGCCGGACGCCGCGAGCGCGTCGCCTAGCGATGGGCCGGGTGCCTTGACGTCGGCCGCGGCTTCTGCGGCCATCGCGCCGTACGGTATCGTCGTAATAAGGGCGCAGGCCGCCAGGGCGCAAGTCTGTCTTCGCATGGTTCGATCCCTCAATTGCCGGTTACCAA
>WNFI01444619.1_pt1 | contig 53451 bp, 71 predicted proteins | sample 5400471 | NCBI WGS metagenome assembly WNFI01 (sample SAMN13153348, study PRJNA577476) | soil metagenome | isolation source: 100 cm saprolite on Douglas fir-dominated hillslope | place: USA:California | collected 2013-09-17
CGGGGACAACATCAAGATGAACGTGGAGCTGATCGCGCCGATCGCGATGGAAGAGGGCCTGCGCTTCGCCATCCGCGAAGGCGGGCGCACCGTGGGCGCTGGAGTCGTCTCGAAGATTCTCAAATAGGCTGCAAATTATGGCTAGTCAGAACATTCGCATCCGCCTCAAGGCGTTTGACCACCGGTTGATCGACAACTCGGCGCGGGAGATCGTCGAGACGGCGCGGCGGACGGGTGCCACGGTGCGCGGCCCGGTGCCCCTGCCGACCAAGATGGAGCGCTTCACGCTGCTGGTGTCCCCGCATGCCGACAAGGACGCGCGGGATCAGCTGGAGCTGCGCACCCATAAGCGGCTCATGGACATCATGAATCCCACCGACAAGACGGTCGATGCGCTGATGCGCCTCGAGCTCCCGGCGGGCGTGGATGTGCAGATCAAGCTGAACTAAGGGCTTGATCGGACAGGCTGGGCTGCTATACTGGCCGGCCTTTCTGAGCCCCGGGTTATTCCGGGCAAACCGCGTCCAGGCGCGGCATCGGGCGAGGTTGGCGGGCTGCCGCAGTGGCGGGCCGGCCAAGACCACTCGAGAGCATCAGCGATGTCCATCGCTGCCCTCCGGTAGTCACACCTCCAGATATTGTGCGGCGCTCCAAATCGCAGTGCGCCCAGTGATTGAGGAATGACAGATGTCTATCGGACTGGTCGGCCGCAAGTGCGGCATGACGCGGGTATTCACGGACGCCGGTGATTCGGTGGCCGTGACCGTGGTGGAACTGCTCCCCAACCGCGTCACGCAGGTGAAGACGGAAGAGCGCGACGGGTATCGCGCCGTGCAGGTCACCTATGGCGAGCGCCGTCCGCAGCTGCTGACCAAGGCGATCGCCGGCCATTACGCCAAGTCGAATGTCGCGCCGGGCAAGGCACTGATCGAGTTTCGCCTGGCGAAGGCCGAGGGCGCCGATCTGCAGCCGGGCACGGAGCTCAAGGTTGATCGCTTCAGCGCTGGCCAGGTGGTCGACGTCACCGGAGTGACCATCGGCAAGGGCTTTGCGGGCGTGATGAAGCGGCACAATTTCGCCGGCGGCTACGCCTCGCACGGCCATTCGGTCTCGCATCGCGTACCGGGTTCAATCGGCCAGCGCCAGACGCCCGGCCGCGTATTTCCCGGCAAGCGCATGTCCGGTCACATGGGTGTCATGCGGCGCACCACCGAGAACCTGAAGATCGTCGAAGTCGATGCGGCCCGCAACTTGCTGCTGATCAGCGGCGCGGTGCCGGGTGCCAAGGGCGGCCAGGTCGTCGTGCGCCCTTCGGTCAAGGCCGCCCGCATCACGCGTCGCAAGAGTGTGGCGCCCAGTAAGGCGGCCGCGCCTGCTCCGGCAGCCAAGAAGCAGCCATGAAACTCAAGATTGCCAACGGCGGCGCTGAACTGCAGGTCTCCGAGGCCGCATTCGGCCACGAATACAACCAGGCGCTGGTGTTCCAGGTGGTCAATGCCTATCGCGCGGCCGGACGTGCCGGTACCAAGGCGCAGAAGACCCGCGCCGAAGTGCGCGGCGGTGGCCGCAAGCCGCGCCCACAGAAAGGCGGCGGCACCTCGCGCGCGGGCTCGATCCGCAGCCCCATCTGGGTCGGTGGCGGCCGCGCCTTCGCCGCCAAGCCGCGCGATTTCGGCCAGAAGGTCAATCGCAAAATGTACCGTGGGGCCCTGCGCGCCATGTTTTCCGAGCTGGTGCGCCAGGACCGCCTGCTGGTGACCGACGGCATCAAGCTCGAGGCGGCGAAGACCCGGCTGCTGGCGAGCCAGCTCAAGTCCATGGACCTGGCCGACGTGCTGATCATCGTCGAGGCGCCGGACGAGAAGCTGTTTCTGGCAGCGCGCAATCTGCCCGGCGTGGAAGTGCTGGCGGCGTCCGCAGTCAATCCGGTGAGCCTGGCGCGCCACGAAAAAGTTCTGGCGACCGTCGGGGCCGTGAAACTGATCGAGGAGCGCCTGCAATGAGCATCGTGGTGCGCAAGCCGGCGGCGAAGGCGAGTGCCGAACGGCTGATGAGCGTGCTGGTCGCCCCGCACGTCACCGAGAAGACTACGCAGGCGCTGCAGCTGCGCAACCAGTATACCTTCCGGGTCCGCCGCGACGCCTCGCGCACCGAGGTGCGGGCGGCGGTCGAATTGATGTTCGACGTCAAGGTCGCCGGCGTGCAGGTGGTCAATGAGCCGGGCAAGGCGCGCCGCTTCGGCAAGACGAGCGGACGCACGCAGGACTGGAAAAAAGCCTACGTACGCCTGGCCGAGGGCCAGAGCATCGACTACGAAGCCACCGCGGGCAAGGCCTGACGGTTGTGGCGCGACCCTAGACTCAAGGTAAGACCATGGCGCTGATCAAACTCAGACCCACCTCACCCGGCACGCGCTTCGTCGTGCGGGTCGCGCGCGGCCATCTGTACAAGGGTGGTCCGCTCGAATCCCTTACCGTGCACCAGAACAAGACCGGAGCGCGCAATCACTTCGGCCGTATCACCACGCGCCATGTCGGCGGCGGTTCACGGCAGAAGTACCGCCTCATCGATTTCCGCCGCGACAAGGACGGCATCAAGGGCGTGGTCGAGCGGCTCGAATATGATCCGAATCGCACCGCGCACATCGCCCTGGTCTGCTACGCCGACGGCGAGCGCCGCTACATCCTCGCGCCCAAGGGGCTGAACGTCGGTGACGAAGTGCGCTCCGGCAACGAAGCGCCCATCAAGCCAGGCAATGCCATGGCCTTCCGCCATATCCCGGTCGGATCGGTGGTGCACAACATCGAAATGAAACCCGGTCGCGGCGGCCAGCTGGCGCGCAGCGCCGGCAGCTCGGCGCAATATGCCTCGCGCGAGGGCACGCACGCCTTCGTGCGCCTCAAGTCGGGCGAAATGCGCAAGGTGCACATCGACTGCCGTGCCACGCTGGGCGAAGTCGGGAACGATGAGCACAACCTGCGCACCTACGGCAAGGCGGGCGCCAAGCGCTGGCGCGGGATCCGTCCCACGGTGCGCGGCCTGGCCATGAATCCGGTCGATCACCCGCACGGCGGCGGCGAAGGCAAGTCCGGGCAGGGCAACCCGCACCCGGTGTCGCCGTGGGGCTGGCAGACCAAGGGCAAGAAGACGCGCCGCAACAAGCGCACCAGCAACATGATCGTGCAGCGGAGGAAATAAGCGTGCCGCGTTCCCTGAAGAAAGGTCCGTTCGTCGATCTGCACCTGGCCAAGAAGGTGCAGGTGGCTTCCGGCAAGAGCGACCGCCGGCCCATCAAGACCTGGTCACGCCGCTCCACGGTGATACCCGAGATGGTCGGGCTGACGCTCGCGATCCACAACGGCAAGCAGCACCTGCCGGTGCTGATGACCGAGAACATGGTCGGACACAAGCTGGGCGAATTCGCGCCGACGCGCGTCTTCAAGGCGCACGGCGGCGACAAGAAAGTATCGAGCGTGGAGTAGCACATGCAGGTATCCGCCACATTGCGCTACGCGCGCATATCACCGCAGAAGTGCCGGCTGGTCGCCGATCTGGTGCGCGGCCAGGCCGTGGGCGGCGCGCTCGCCACGCTGAAGTTCACCCCCAAGAAAGGCGCCGAGTTGGTGCGCAAGGTGCTGGAATCCGCGATTGCCAATGCCGAACACAACCAGGGTGCCGATATCGATCAGCTCAAGGTGGTGCGCATCGAGGTCGATGCGGCGCCGGTGCTGAAGCGCTTCCACGCGCGCGCCAAGGGCCGGGGCAACCGCATTGTCAAACGCAACAGTCATATCACCGTCCAGGTCGGCGACGGCAGGAAGGACTAAACGATGGGCCAGAAGGTCAATCCGCTGGGTATACGCTTAGGCATCACCCGTGACTGGGTGTCCAAGTGGTATGCGACCAAGAAGCAGTTTCCGCTCCTGGTGCGCACCGATTTCCTCGTGCGCGAGTTCCTCAAGCGCAAGCTGATCGAGGCCTCGGTGAGCCGCGTGCTGATCGAGCGCGCCGCCAAGAAGGTCAACATCACCATCCAGACGGCACGCCCCGGCATCGTCATCGGCAAGAAGGGCGAGGACATCGACAAGCTGCGCGCCGAGACGGCCCGCCTGCTCAACATGCCCATGGCTGACGTGCGGCTGAACATCGCCGAGATCCGCAAGCCCGAACTCGACGCGCAGCTCGTCGCCGAGGGCATCGCCCAGCAGATCGAGAAGCGCGTGATGTTTCGCCGCGCGATGAAGCGCGCGGTCATGAGCACCATGCGCAGCGGCGCGCTCGGCATGAAGGTGCGCATGTCCGGCCGCCTCAACGGCGCCGAGATCGCGCGCACCGAGTGGGTGCGCGAGGGCCGCGTGCCCCTGCACACCTTCCGTGCCGACATCGATTACGGCCTGGCCGAGGCGCGCACCACCTATGGCGTGATCGGCATCAAGTGCTGGATCTTCAAGGGCGAAGTGTTTGACCAGGCCGAGCTCGAGCGCGGTGCCCAGGCCGGCGCTGAGGCCGTCGCCGCTGCCGCCGCCACCGCGGCTGCCGCCGCCCAGCCGGCCGTCGCTCCTGCCGCCGTCGCAGCGCCGGCCGCCGTCGCAGCGCCGGCCGCCGTCGTGACGCCGTAACGAGCGCCGGCTTCCAAGAGATTCATCCATGCTGCAACCCAAACGCACGAAGTATCGCAAGCAGTTCAAGGGCAAGAACTACGGCCTCGCCACGCGCGGCAGCACCGTGGCTTTCGGTGATTTCGGCCTCAAGGCGACCGAACGGGCGCGCATGACCGCGCGCGAGATCGAAGCGGCGCGCCGCGCGATGGCGCGCTACGTGAAGCGCGGCGGCCAGATCTGGATCCGCGTCTTTCCGGACGTGCCGATCACCAAGAAACCGCTCGAAGTGCGCATGGGCAGCGGCAAGGGCAACGTGGAATTCTGGGTCGCGAAGGTCAAGCCCGGCAAGGTCCTGTTCGAAATGGAAGGGGTCACCGAGGAGATCGCGCGCGAGGCCTTCCGGCTCGCCGGCGCGAAGCTGTCGGTGACCACGTCCTTCGTCAAGCGGCAGGTGCGCTGATGAACAACACCGCAAATGCCGCAAAAGCGGCGATTCGTAATCGGCCGACGAGCGAGCAGCGCGTCGAATTGCTCAAGCTCCGCAAGGAGCAGTTCGCGTTGCGCCTGCAGCGCGTCACCGGCCAGGCCGTGAAGCCCGACCAGTTCGGCAAGGTGCGCAAGCGCATCGCGCGCCTGAAGACGGCAATTCGTGCGCAAGCCGGTGGCGCCCCGGCCGTTGTGGCCAAGGCCAGCAGAGGGAAGCGATGAACACCGAGACCGCAACCGCCGAGACAGCGACCACGAGCGCCGAGGCAGCGACCAAGACCGTCGAGAAACGCGGTGATCGTGTGCTCACCGGGCGCGTCGTCAGCAACAAGATGGACAAGACCATCGCGGTGCTGGTCGAACGGCTGGTGCGCCATGAAACCTATGGCAAGTTCCTGCGCCGCAGCACCAAGCTGCTGGCGCACGATGAGAGCAATTCCGCCCGCGAGGGCGACACCGTGACGATCACGCCGTGCCGGCCGCTGTCGCGCCGCAAGTCGTGGCGCCTGCTGGCAATCATCGAACGCGCGGCGCCCTGAGCGCCGCTGCGAACTGCAACGGAACCGATGCCATGATTCAGATGTGTACCATGCTCAATGCCGCCGACAACAGTGGTGCGCGCACGGTGATGTGCATCAAGGTGCTGGGCGGAAGCAAGCGCCGCTACGCTTCGGTGGGTGATGTCATCAAGGTGAGCATCAAGGATGCGATCCCGCGCGGAAAGGTCAAGAAGGGCGAGGTGTACGACGCCGTGGTGGTGCGCACCCGCAAGGGCGTGCGCCGCGCCGATGGCTCGCTGATCAAGTTCGACGGCAATGCGGCGGTGCTGCTGACGCCGAAGCTCGAGCCGATCGGCACGCGTATTTTCGGACCCGTGACGCGCGAGCTGCGCACGGTGCAGTTCATGAAGATCATCTCGCTCGCGCCCGAAGTGCTGTGAGCGCGGTGTAAACGGCGGAATCATGGAAAAGATCAGAAAGGGCGACCAGGTGGTGGTGCTGTCCGGCCGTGACAAGGGCCGGCGCGGCGCGGTCCTGCGCGTGGGCGGGGGAGCGGTGCTGGTCGAGAGCGTCAATCGCGTCAAACGCCACACCAAGGCCAATCCGCAGGCGAACCAGCCGGGCGGGATCATCGAGAAGGAAATGCCGCTGCCGCTGGCGAAAGTGGCGTTGTGGAATCCGGCCGCCAAGAAGGGCGACCGCGTGGGCATCAAGACGCTGAGCGACGGCAAGAAGGTGCGCTTCTTCAAGTCGAACGGCGAAGTCATCGACGCCTGAGGGCGCAGGTCGCAGAGTTCAATAGTTATGGCAAGACTGCAACAGATATATCGCGAGAAAATCGTCCCGCAGCTCAAGAGCGAACTTGGGCTGAGCAATCCCATGGAAGTGCCGAAGATCCTCAAGATCACGGTCAACATGGGCGTGGGCGAGGCCGTGGCCGATCGCAAGCTGATGGACGCCGCGGTGGCCGACCTGGCCAAGATCACCGGACAGAAGCCGCTGATCTGCAAGTCGAAAAAGGCGATCGCCGCCTTCAAGCTGCGCGAGGGTCTCGCGATCGGCTGCAAGGTGACGCTGCGTGGCACGCGCATGTATGAATTCCTCGACCGCCTGATCAGCGTGGCGATGCCGCGCATCCGCGACTTCCGCGGCGTCTCGCCGCGCGCCTTCGATGGCCGCGGCAACTACACGCTGGGCGTGCGCGAGCAGATCATTTTCCCCGAAATCCAGTACGACGCGATCGACCAGGTGCGCGGCATGGACATCACCATCACGACCTCGGCGCGTGACAACGCCCAGGGGCGCGCGCTGCTGGGCGCGTTCAACTTTCCGTTCCGCAAGTAAGCGGCCGGACTCTAGAGCAGCAAGGATCTGGCATGGCCAAGACCAACATGATCGAACGGGACAAGCGCCGGGTGCTGGTGGCGAAAAAATACGCCGTGGTGCGCACGCGCCTGAAGGAGGCCATCCGCAGCCCCAAGTCCTCGCCGGAAGAGCGCGTTGCGGCGCAGAGCAAGCTCCAGTCCCTGCCGCGGGACGCGAGCCCGACCCGCCAGCGCAATCGCTGTGCGATCACCGGCCGCTCGCGCGGGGTGTACCGCAAGTTCGGCCTGGCGCGCAGCAAGATTCGCGAAGTCGCCGCGCGCGGCGAGATTCCCGGGCTTGCCAAGGCAAGCTGGTAGGAGCCAAGACGATGAGCATGACCGATCCGGTTGCCGATCTGTTGACCCGCATTCGCAACGGGCAGAGCGCGCGCAAGACCAGCGTGACGATGGCTTCTTCGAAGTTGAAGACCGCCATCCTGCGGGTATTGAAGAGCGAGGGCTTCATCGCGGATTTCAACATCGGGGACGACGCGGGCAAGCCGCTGCTGACCGTTGATCTGAAGTATTACGACGGTCGGCCGGTGATCGACCGGCTGGAACGCGTCAGCCGCCCGGGGCTGCGCATCTACCGCGGCAAGGAGGACCTGCCGCGCGTGCTGGGTGGCATGGGCACCGTGATCGTTTCAACCCCGAAGGGCGTGATGACCGACAAGGCGGCGCGCGCCATCGGGCAGGGCGGAGAAGTCATCTGCATCGTGGCCTGATGGCCGGCGCCGCAGTTTAGGCAGACGGAATACCGAATATGTCCAGAGTTGCAAAGCAAGTGATCGACATACCCGCCGGCGTCACGGTCACGGTGGCCGGCGGCGTCGTCACCATCAAGGGCGCCAAGGGCGCGCTAACGCTGCCGGTGGGTGAGGGTATCGCCGTGGCGCACGAAAACAAGCAGCTCGCGGTGAGCTACGGTGACCAGGGTACGGCGCGTATCCGCGCCGGCTCGACCCGCGCGCACCTGGCGAACATGGTCCTGGGCGTGACGCGCGGTTATGACCGCAAGCTCGAGCTGGTCGGCGTTGGCTTTCGCGCCGCGGTGAGCGGCAAGGCCCTGAATCTGACGCTCGGCTTCTCGCATCCGGTCAGCTACCCGATTCCGGAGGGCATCAGCATCGAGACGCCGAGCCTGACCGAGATCCTGATCAAGGGCGCCGACCGGCAGCGCGTCGGGCAGACGGCCGCGGAAATCCGCGGCATCCGCCCGCCGGAACCGTACAAGGGCAAGGGCGTGCGTTACGCGGATGAAAAGATCTCCCTCAAGGAAGGGAAGAAGAAGTAGCGCGGCGAAGGAACGGACTATGAACATCACCAAGAAAGAGCGGCGCATACGGCGCGCCATCAAGACCCGCGTCAAGATCCGCGAGCTGGGCACGCCGCGGCTGACCGTGCATCGCACGCCGCGCCATATCTACGCGCAGCTGTTCGCGGCCGATGGTTCGCGGGTGCTGGCGACGGCCTCTACCGTGCAAAAGGCGGTGGCCAAGGATCTGAAATACACCGGCAACGTCGATGCCGCGCGCGCGGTCGGACGGGCGATTGCCGAGCGGGCCAAGGCGGCGGGCTTTGTCCGCGCCGCATTCGACCGCTCAGGTTTCCAGTATCACGGCCGCGTCAAGGCGCTGGCCGAGGCCGCCCGCGAAGCCGGGCTTGAATTCTAGGGCTACTCGCCAGGACTGCATTGCATGGCAAGAATAGAGAAAAACCAGAGCGCCGACGACCTGATGGAAAAGCTGGTCGCGGTCAACCGCACCGCCAAGGTCGTCAAGGGCGGCCGCCAGTTCGGCTTCACGGCGCTGACCGTGGTCGGCGACGGCGCCGGCCGTGTCGGCTTCGGCTTCGGCAAGGCGCGCGAGGTGCCGGTGGCGATTTCCAAGGCGATGGCGCAGGCGCGCAAGAGCCTGGTGAACGTCAGCCTGGCGAACGACACGCTGCATTACGCGGTCAAGGGCGAGCATGGCGCGACGCGCATCTTCATGCAGCCGGCCTCGAGCGGCACCGGCGTCATCGCCGGCGGCGGCATGCGCGCGGTGCTCGAGTGCGCGGGCGTGCGCAACGTGCTGGCCAAGAGCTATGGCTCGCGCAATCCCATCAATGTGGTGCGCGCGACGGTCAAGGCGCTGGCGAGCGTGCGTTCGCCGGATGAGATCGCCGCCAAGCGCGGCAAGAGCCTCGAAGACATCCTCGGGTGATCCATGGCGACGACCGACAAAGTGAAGGTGACTCTGCTGCGCAGCCTGCACGGGCAGTTGCGTCATATCGGCGCATCGGTGCGCGGCCTGGGGCTGCGCCGCCCGCAGCAGAGCGTCGTGATCGCCGATACCGCGGAGAATCGCGGCATGATCAACGCGGCCTGCCACATGCTCAAAGTGGAGCGCAGCTGACATGCGACTGAACACGATCAAGCCGGCCGCCGGTTCACGCCGCCTGCGCCTGCGCGTCGGCCGCGGCGCTTCGGCCGGGCAGGGCAAGACCTGCGGCCGTGGGGTCAAGGGCCAGCGCGCGCGCAAGGGCGGCTACCACAAGGTCGGCTTCGAGGGCGGCCAGATGCCGCTGCAGCGGCGCATGCCGAAGGTCGGCTTCCGTTCCGCCATCAAGGCGCTGCGCGCCGAAGTGCGGCTGCACGAACTGGCCGCGGTGACGGCGGCGGTGATCGACCTGGCGGCGCTCAAGGCGGCACAGATCGTGTCCGTGCACGCCGAGCGGGCAAAGGTCGTCCTGTCCGGAGAGCTGAAGAAGGCGGTCCACCTCAAGGGGATCGGTGTCACCAAGGGTGCCCGCGCGGCGATTGAGTCCGCCGGCGGCAAGGTCGAGGAGTAATGGCCAACACACCGCCCACCAATCTGGCGAGCCTCGCCGACGCGGGACGGAGCGGGGAGATCCGCACGCGCCTGCTGTTCCTGCTGGGCGCACTGGTCGTCTACCGCATCGGCACCTTCATCCAGGTGCCGGGCATCAACCAGGCGGCGGTGCTGCGCTATTTTACCGACCAGTCCAACAGCATTCTCGGTGTCGTCAACAGTTTCAGCGGCGGCGCGCTGCAGCGCCTGTCGATATTTGCGATGGGCGTGATGCCCTACATCTCGGCCTCGATCATCATCCAGATGCTTTCAATGGTGGTGCCGACCCTGATGGAGTACCGCAAGGAAGGCGAGGCCGGGCGGCGCAAGACCACCCAGCTGACGCGCTACTGCACGGTCGGGCTGGCCGTGTTCCAGTCCTTCGGCGCGGCCGTGGCGCTGCAGAACGGCGGCATGGTGCAGGCCGGGGGCCCGCAATGGCTCCTGGTCGCTACGGTCACCATGACGACCGGCACGATGTTCCTGATGTGGCTCGGCGAGCAGATCACCGAGCGCGGTGTCGGCAACGGCATCTCCATGATCATCCTCTCGGGCATCGTCGCCGGGCTCCCGGGCGCGCTCAGCCGCACCTTCGAGTCGGTGAGCAACGGGGAGATGCAGCCGGTGTTCGCGATCGCGCTGGTGGCGATCGTGTTGGGCGTGACGGGCTTCTGCGTGTACGTCGAGCGCGCCCAGCGGCGCATTGCCGTGCACTACGCCAAGCGCCAGGTCGGGCGCCGCATGTACGCCGGGCAGAGCAGCCATCTGCCTTTCAAGCTCAACATGTCGGGCGTGATTCCGCCGATCTTCGCCTCGAGCCTGCTGCTGTTCCCGGCGACCATGGCCAGTTTTTTCGCCACCGGTTCGGACACCAAGATGAGCTTCTTCCTGCAGCAGATCACGGCCTCGCTGAACTACGGGCAGCCGCTCCACCTGGTGCTGTACGCGGCGCTGATCCTCGGCTTCACTTTCTTCTACACCGCGCTGGTGTTTAATGCCCGCGAGACCGCCGACAACCTCAAAAAGTCCGGGGCCTTCATTCCCGGCATCCGCCCCGGCCAGCAGACCGGCGAGTACATCGACAAGGTGCTCACGCGCCTGACGCTGTGGGGCGCCACCTACATCATGGCGGTGTGCCTGCTGCCCGAGGTGCTGGTCTCCTCGCAGGGCGTGCCGTTCCAGTTCGGCGGCACCTCGCTGCTGATCGTGGTCGTGGTGGTGATGGATTTCATGGCGCAGCTCCAGGCGCACATGATGTCGCATCACTATCCAGGTCTGATGAAGAAGGCGAATTTGCTGGGCACCGGCCGCGGTACCCAGGGTGCAGGTGAGCGATGAAAGTACGTCCGTCCGTGAAGAAGATCTGCAAGAACTGCAAGATCGTGCGCCGTCGTGGCGTGGTTTATGTGATCTGTTCCGACGCCCGGCACAAGCAGCGCCAGGGATGAGGCCCGCAGTCATGAACGGCAGGAGTTCCGAGGTAACAGCATGGCACGCATAGCCGGTATCAACATTCCGATGAACAAGCATGTCGGAATCGGTCTGACGCACATTTTCGGTGTCGGCCGCACGCGCGCGCTCGAGAGCTGCGCGGCCGCGGGCGTCGATCCTGCCACCAAGGTCAAGGATCTCACGGAAGCGGAAGTGACGGCGCTGCGGGCGCAGCTGTCGCGCTATCCGCTTGAGGGTGACCTGCGGCGCGAGGTGTCGATGAATATCAAGCGCCTGATGGACCTGGGTACCTGGCGTGGCATCCGCCACCGCAAGGGCCTGCCGGTCCGCGGGCAGCGCACGCGCACGAATGCCCGCACCCGCAAGGGTCCGCGCAAGCAGGCAGTGAAACTCAACGCCCCGCCGGGCAAGATCTGATGCAGGTAAGCAGGAAACATGGCTGAACAGAAGACACCGCAGACCACGGCCAGCGCGACCGCCCAGAAGGAGGCCGCCGCCAAGAAGCCGAAGAAGGCGCGCAAGAACGTGCTCGATGCGATCGCGCACGTGCATGCATCCTTCAACAACACGATCATCACGATCACCGACCGGCAGGGCAACACGCTGTCGTGGGCAACTTCCGGCGGCTGCGGTTTTCGCGGCTCACGCAAGAGCACGCCCTTTGCCGCGCAGGTGGCCGCCGAGAAGGCCGGCGTCGCCGCGCAGGAACACGGTGTGAAAAACGTCGAGGTGCGCGTGGGTGGTCCCGGTCCGGGACGCGAATCGGCGGTGCGCGCGCTCAACGGCTGCGGACTGAAGATCACGAGCATCGAGGACGTCACGCCGATTCCGCACAACGGCTGCCGTCCGCCCAAGAAGCGCCGCGTCTGACGCGCAACCAGAGGAAAGCTACATGGCGCGATATACCGGTCCCACGTGCAAGCTCGCTCGCCGCGAGGGCACCGATCTGTTTCTCAAGAGCGGTGCCAAGCCGCTCGAGAGCAAGTGCAAGTTCCAGGTGCCGCCGGGCGGCGTCAAGAGCGAGCGACGGCAGCGGCTGTCCGACTACGGTCTGCAGCTGCGGGAGAAGCAGAAGCTCCGCCGCATGTACGGGGTGCTCGAGCGCCAGTTCCGCGGCTATTACCAGCAGGCGGCGCGTCGCGCGGGCGCCACGGGCGAGCAGCTCCTCAAGCTCCTGGAGTCGCGGCTCGACAACGTCGTCTACCGCATGGGCTTTGCCGCAACGCGGGCCGAGGCGCGCCAGCTCGTAAGCCACAAGGCCATCGAGGTCAACGGTGGCATCGTTTCGATCGCCTCCTACCAGTGCCGGGCAGGCGATGTCGTGCAGGTGCGGGAGCGCGCCCGCAAGCAGCTGCGCATCCAGGGTGCGCTGGCCTCGGCGACCCAGGCGGGTCTGCCGGAATGGATCGAGGTCAACGACAAGGAAATGCGCGGCGTATTCAAGGCGGTACCGGCTCGTGAGGATGTCCTCCCGGACATCAACGAGAATCTGGTCGTCGAGTTGTATTCGAAGTAAGGGTGAAGCGGATATGCAATCCTCAGTAAGCGAGTTTCTCAAGCCCCGTGTCGTCAAGGTGCAGCCCGTTGCGCCGCGGCAGGCACGGGTCGTCATCGAACCGTTCGAGCGCGGTTTCGGCCATACGCTCGGCAATGCGCTGCGGCGCGTGCTGCTTTCGAGCATGCCCGGTGCTGCGATCACCGAGGTGGAAATCGACGGCGTGCTGCACGAGTACACCAGCATCGAGGGCGTGCAGGAAGACGTCGTCGACGTGCTGCTCAACCTCAAGCTCGTGGCGCTGCGCATGCACGCGCGCAGTTCGGCCGAATTGCGCCTGCACAAGCGCGGCCCCGGACCGGTGACCGCCGGCGACATCCAGACCGATCACGACGTCGAAGTCGTCAATCCCGAGCTGGTGATCGCCAACCTCACCAAAGCGGGCGAACTCAACATGCAGATGAAGATCGAGCGCGGCCGTGGCTATCGCCCGGCAGTGCAGCGCGTGGTGTTCGAGGAGCAGACCCGCCCGATCGGCCGCCTGCTGCTCGATGCCTCCTTCTCGCCAGTACGCCGTGTGACCTATTCGGTCGAGTCCGCGCGCGTCGAGCAGCGCACCGATCTGGACAAGCTGATCATCGATATCGAGACCAATGGCACGATCGAGCCCGAAGAGGCGATTCGCCGGGCCGGTGGCATCCTCAAGGATCAGCTGTCGGTGTTCGTCGACCTGCAGGGCGAGGATGAGGCGGTCTCCAAGATCACGGAGATGCAGTTCGATCCGATCCTGCTGCGCCCGGTCGACGAGCTCGAGCTCACGGTACGCAGCGCCAACTGCCTGAAGGCCGAGAATATCCATTACATCGGTGATCTGGTGCAGCGCACCGAGGTCGAGCTGCTGCGCACGCCGAATCTGGGCAAGAAATCGCTGACCGAGATCAAGGAAGTGCTGCAAAGCCACGGACTCATGCTGGGCATGCGGCTGGACGGCTGGCCGCCGGCAGGACTGCGCCGTGACGAAGAGTCCGGACTGATCTGATCACCTGCTGCAGAGAAATTCATGCGTCATAAACTTTCCGGCCGGCAGCTCTCGCGCAACAGCCCGCACCGGCATGCGCTCATGCGCAACATGGCCGGCTCGCTCCTGCGCCACGAGACCATCCGCACCACGCTGCCAAAGGCCAAGGAACTGCGCCGTGTGGTCGAACCGCTGATCACGCTCGGCAAGAGCGACTCGGACTCCAACCGCCGGCTGGCGTTTTCGCGGCTGCGCGACAGCGCCGTTGTCACCAAGCTGTTCGCTGATCTGGGGCCGCGCTTCCGCGCCCGGCCGGGCGGCTACACCCGGATACTGCGCATGATGCCGCGGCCGGGCGATTCGGCACCGATGGCACTGATGCAGCTGGTGGATGGGCCCGTGATCGAGGCGGTGCCTGCCGTGGCCCCCGAATCCGCCGCCGAAGCCAGGCCATCCCGGGCCGCGAAGGCGACCAGGGCCGATAAGGCGAAGGCCGCCCCCGCCAAGGCCTCCACGGCCAAGCCCGCCGCGGCCAAAGCGACGGCCAAGGCGGCCAGGGAGGAGGCGGCTGCGAGCGCGAAGCCTGCACGGAAGGCGAAGAAAACCGCGGCCAAGCCCGCGGGCAAGAGCACCCCCAAGAAGAAGGGCCCGAAAGGGTCCTGAGGCCCTCCGGGGCGCGCGGGCCAGGGCTCCGTGGGGGCACCCGTACTCTGAAAGAGGGAGATGAAGATGAGTTTTACATCGGAATTCAAAGAATTTGCCATGAAGGGCCCGGTGCTCGACCTGGCCGTGGGCGTCATCATCGGCGCCGCGTTTGGCAAGATTGTGGCGTCTTTGGTCGAAAATGTGCTCATGCCCCCCATTGGTCTGCTGCTCGGAGGCGTCAACGTCTCGGACTGGGCGGCGAAGATTGGTGCCGGCTCCGACGGCAAAGACGTCATGCTGAAATACGGCTCGTTTTTGCAGTCCGTCATCGACTTCCTGATCATCGCGTTCGTCATTTTTGTTGCGATTAAGGCTCTCAACAAGCTCAAGAAGCCCGCTCCGGCTGCGGTTGCGCCGCCGCCCCCGCGGCAGGAAGTGCTGCTCGAGGAGATCCGCAATCTCCTGGCGAAGCGCTGAAATCCCGCTCCCCGGGGCCTGTCCGGGGCGTTATTTTTCGGGCGACAGATTGAAATGCGCCGTGGCTACTATAGAATCGACGACCGCGATGGAAGGTCGCGATCAAACTAGTTTGTTTGCCGCTATTAACTTCTGATTATCTGGGGATTCATCGATGAATATTAAGCTCGCTCTTGGCGCTGTTGTCGCAGCGCTCGCGCTGGTGGCCTGCAGCAATCAGGAAGCCCCGGCTCCGGCTGCTCCGGCCGCCGACGCCGCCGCTCCTGCCGCTGCTCCGGCTGCTGACGCTGCTGCTCCGGCAGCCGCTCCGGCTGCTGACGCCGCTGCTCCGGCTGCTCCGGCTCCGGCTGCTCCGGCGAACTGATCCTACCGGGTCTGGCATGAAAGCCCGCGCAGGCCGTGAACCGGTCTGCACGGGCTTTCGTGTTTTATGGCATGGCGATCAGTGTCCGCGATACCAGAGGCTCGCGCGATGACCGACGGTGGATGGAATCGGTCTATCGCGATTACCTGAACGACCTCGCGCCGCTGGGCACGGGTGTCTTCCCGGCCCTGCGGGAATTCGGCCATCGCGAGCCCGACCAGTTCGCCAGCTGGTTCGCCGACTCGAACGCACAGCTGCTCACCATACTCAAGGATGACAAGCCGGTGGGCTTCGCGATGGTCCGCAGCGGCCGGACGCAGCCCGAACGGGACTCGGTTGAATTCAGCATGGCTGAATTCTTCATCGCCCGTCCCTGGCGTCGGCGCGGTGTGGGCCAGGAAGCGGTGCGCCTGATCTTCGATCGCTTCTCCGGCCGCTGGCACATCAAGGAATACCTGCGCAATCCGCAGGCCGTCGCCTTCTGGCGCCGCGTCGTCGCTGATTACACCGCCGGTCACTATCAGGAGCGCGGCCACAGCGGTGAGATGCACCAGTATTTCGATTCCAGCATCCGGCGCAGCCGCTGAAGGCGCCGATCAGGCGCGGATGGCGCTCGCACGGCCCGTCACCGTGCGTGCGAGCGTGAGGGCCAGGTATTTTCCCGTGAGCGAATCGCGGTTGGCCGCCAGCTGTTCCGGCGTGCCCTGCGCGATCACCCGGCCGCCGTTCTCCCCGCCGCCCGGACCGAGATCGATGACCCAGTCGGCCGTCTTGATCACGTCCAGATTGTGCTCGATGACCACCATCGTGTTGCCCGCGTCAACGAGCTGCTGGAGCACTCCGAGCAGTTGTGCGACGTCGTGGAAGTGCAGCCCGGTGGTCGGTTCGTCGAGGATGTAGAGCGTGTGGCCCAGTCCGCGCTTGGCCAGCTCGCGCGCCAGCTTGATGCGCTGCGCCTCGCCGCCCGAGAGCGTTGTGGCGCTCTGGCCGAGGCGCACGTAGCCCAAGCCCACGGCGAGCAGCGTACGCAGGCGGTTCGCCGCCGCGGGCACGCTGGCAAACAGCTGCGCGGCGTCCTCGACCGTGAGTTCCAGCACTTCGTGGATGCTGTGGCCCCGATAGCGTACTTCGAGGGTCTCGCGGTTGTAGCGCCGCCCGCGGCAGACGTCGCAGGGCACGTACACATCGGGCAGGAAGTGCATTTCCACGCGCAGCACGCCGTCGCCCTGGCAGGCTTCGCAGCGGCCGCCGCGCACATTGAAACTGAAGCGGCCCGCGTCGTAGCCGCGCGCCCGCGACTCGGGCACCTGCGCGAACAGCTCCCGGATTGCGGTGAACAGGCCGGTGTAGGTCGCCGGGTTGGAGCGGGGCGTGCGGCCGATCGGATCCTGGTCGATGTCGATCACGCGCTCGAAGCGCTCCAGCCCCGTGATCGCGCGGCAGGGCGCCAGGCCCTCCAGGCTGCCCTCGTTCAGACGCGCGGCGGCGTGGCGGAACAGCGTGTCGTTGATCAACGTGGATTTGCCCGAGCCGGAAACGCCCGTGATGCAGGTGAGCAGTCCGAGCGGCAGCCGCACGTCGAGATTGCGCAGATTGTTGCCGCTCGCGCCCTCGATGAGGATCGCGGCGGCGCCGGATTTGCGGCGCCGGCGGGGCACGGGGATCAGCTCCAGGCCGGCCAGGTACCGGCCGGTGAGGGAATCCGGATTGGCGGCGATCTGGGCTGGCGTGCCCTGGGCGACGACCTGGCCCCCGTGGATGCCGGCGCCGGGTCCGAGATCGACAACGTGGTCGGCGCCGCGGATGGCATCCTCATCGTGCTCCACGACGATCACGGTATTGCCCAGATCGCGGAGCCGGCGCAAGGTCCCCAGCAGCCGCGCATTGTCGTGCTGGTGCAGTCCTATCGAGGGCTCATCGAGTATGTACATCACGCCGGTGAGACCCGAGCCGACCTGGCTGGCGAGCCGGATGCGCTGCGTCTCGCCGCCCGAGAGGGTGTCGGCGGCGCGATCGAGGCCGAGGTAATCGAGGCCCACGTCGACCAGAAAACGCAATCGCTCCACGATGCCGCGCACGATGCGCTCGGCCACGGCGGCGCGCCAGCCGGATAACTGCAGGGCGCTGAAGTGCGCCAGGGCCTGCCCGACGGTCAGGCCGGTCAGTTCCGCGATGTTGCGCCCCTCGATCAGCACGGCGCGCGCGGCGATGTTCAGGCGCGTGCCGGCGCAGTCGGGACAGGGCCGGTGGCCGCGGTACCGGCCGAGCTCCTCGCGCACGGCCGGTGACTCGCTCTCGCGCCAGCGGCGCTCCAGATTGGGCATGATGCCTTCGAAGGCGTGGCGACGGCGCTGCGCGCTGCCGCGCGCATCGCGGTAACGGAACTCGATCTCGATGCCTTCGCTCCCGTACAGCAGCTGCCCGTGCACGCTTTCGGGCAGCTCCGTCCAGGGTGTGTCGACATCGAAGCCGTAGTGGCGCGCCAGGCCCTCGAGCAGCTGGGAATAGTGCTTGTTGTGCCGGTCCCAGCCGCGCACGGCGCCGGCGGCGAGCGACAGGCCGGGCTGGGAGACGACACGCTGGGGATCGAAGAACTCCTGCACGCCCAGACCTGCGCAGCTGGGGCAGGCCCCGGCCGGATTGTTGAAGGAAAACATGCGTGGCTCGGGTGCCGGCACCGCGAAGCCGCATTCCGGACAGGCGTGGCGGCTGGAGAACACCAGCGGCGCGAGTCCCGTTTCCTCGCCAAACACGACGCGCGCGGCGCCCTGGCTGAGCTTCAGCGCCGTCTCGAAGGATTCTGCCAGGCGCTGTGCCGCCTCGGGCCGGACGCGGAAGCGATCCACTACGGCCTCGATCGTGTGCTTGCGGCGGCCATCGATCGGCGGCACGCTTTCCAGCTCGTGCACCTGGCCATCGATCCGTACGCGCACGAAACCCTGCGCGGCCAGCCCGCCCAGGAGCTGGGCGTGCTCGCCCTTCCGATCGCTGACCAGCGGCGCCAACAGCAGCGCGGCCTGGTCGGCTCCTGCCTCGAGCACCTGATCGACCATCTGGCCGACGCTCTGGGCGGCGAGGTCGATGCCATGGTGCGGACAGCGTGGCAGCCCGGCACGCGCAAACAGCAGCCGCAGGTAATCGTAGATCTCGGTCACCGTGCCGACCGTGGAGCGCGGGTTGTGCGATCCGGCCTTCTGCTCGATGGCGATGGCCGGGGACAGGCCCTCGATGCTGTCGACGTCCGGCTTGTCCATCATCGACAGGAACTGGCGCGCATACGCGGAGAGCGATTCGACGTAGCGCCGCTGGCCCTCGGCGTACAGGGTGTCGAAGGCCAGCGTGGACTTGCCCGAGCCCGACAAGCCGGTGAACACCGTGAGCTGGTCGCGCGGCAGGTCCAGGTCGATGCTGCGCAGGTTGTGGGTGCGCGCACCGCGTACGCGGATGGTCTTCATGGGCTGGTCAGGGCGGAGCTCGTTAGGCACACAGTTACGACCATTCTATACCGTCCCGGCGGGTACGCCCTGCCGTCCAAGTCGCTGTACGTGGGGGCGGGTGCAGCCGAGGCGCTGGGCCCGGGGGCGATCCCGCCCGGAAGGCGCTCAGGGGCGCTCCTAAAGGGCCCCAGGAGGGCCCGACAGGGCCGTTTGGCGCGCAACGCGACCGAAACTGGGCCTGCCCGCCCGACCAGCGGCGACTACAATAGGCCCTACGCAATCCTTAAGATCGAGAGAGGGCCCAGCCATGGCGCGCGGAGTCAACAAAGTCATTCTCGTCGGCAATCTGGGCGCTGATCCGGAGACCCGCTCCATGCCCTCGGGCATGACCGTCGCGAACATCCGCATCGCGACCAGCGAGAGCTGGAAGGACAAACAGTCCGGGGAGCAGAAAGAGCGCACTGAGTGGCATCACGTGGCGCTGTTCGGGCGCCTCGGCGAGATCGCCGGCGAATACCTGCGCAAGGGCTCGCAGGTGTACGTCGAGGGCTCCCTCCGCACCCGCAAGTGGCAGGACAAGGAAGGGCGTGATCGCTACACGACCGAGGTCATCGCCAGCGACATGCAGATGCTCGGTGCACGCGGTGGCGCGGGCGGCGGTGGCGGTGCGGGCACAGGCGGGAGCACCGGCAACTTCGAGACACGCGAGCGGGCGCCGGTGAGCGAGCCGGCGGGGGCTGGAGCGAGCGCCGAAGAGTTCGACGACGACATTCCTTTCTGATCCATGGCAGGCCGCTACTACATCCGGACGTTCGGTTGCCAGATGAATGAGTACGATTCCGCCCGCATGGCGGACGTACTGCGCGAGAGCGCCGGATACGAACCGACCGCCGATCCCGAGCAGGCCGACCTGCTGCTGATGAACACCTGCTCGGTGCGCGAGAAGGCCCAGGAGAAGGTCTACTCGCTCCTCGGGGAATGGCGCGCCCACAAGGAGCGGCGTCCGGCGCTGATCATCGGCGTCGGTGGCTGTGTCGCCAGCCAGGAGGGCGAGGCGATCACGGCGCGCGCGCCCTTCGTCGACCTGGTGTTCGGGCCGCAGACCATCCATCGCCTGCCGGAGATGCTGCGTGCGCTGCGGCAGCAGGGCCGCGCGATCGTCGACGTCAGTTTTCCTGAGATCGAGAAGTTCGACCGCCTGCCCGCTCCACGCGCGGCAGGTGCGCGCGCCTACGTGTCGGTGATGGAGGGTTGCAGCAGGTATTGCAGCTTCTGCGTCGTACCCTATACGCGCGGCGATGAGGTCAGCCGCCCCATGCCCTCGGTAATCGCCGAGCTGCGGACGCTGGCCGCGCAGGGCGTGGGCGAGGTCACGCTGCTGGGCCAGAATGTCAACGCCTATGCCGGCGCGGACGGCGAGGGCCGCGTTGCCGATCTGGCGACGCTCATCCATCACACGGCGCGCATTCCGGGCATCGAGCGGATCCGCTTCACCACCTCGCACCCGCTCGAGTTCAGCGACAGCCTGATCGAGGCCTACGCCAACGTGCCGCAGCTGGCCAGCCACCTGCACCTGCCGGTGCAAAGCGGCTCGGATCGCGTGCTGGCCCTGATGAAACGCGGCTATACCGCCCTCGAATACAAGGACCGGTTGCGAAAGCTGCGCGCGGTGCGCCCCGGCATCGCCGTATCCACCGACATCATCGTCGGCTTTCCCGGCGAGACCGAACGCGATTTCGCGGCGACCCAGCAGCTCGTCGCCTCCGCCGGGCTCGATCAGTCCTACTGCTTCCTCTACAGTCCGCGGCCGGGCACGCCCGCGGCCTCGCTTCCGGACGAAGTGACGCTCGAGGTCAAGCAGGGGCGGCTCGCGCGCCTGCAGGCGCAGCTGGACGCGCAGAGCCTGGCGATCAGCCGCGCGCTGGTCGGCACGGTGCAACGCGTGCTGGTCGAGCGTCACGCCAAGAAGGATTCCCGCGAACTGGCCGGGCGCACGGAGTGCAACCGCTGGGTCAACTTCAGCGGCCCGGCCGCACTCCTGCAGCGCTTCGTCGACGTGGTGATCACGGAGGCCCGGCCGCACTCACTGCGTGGCCGACTGGCGGCACAGAGGCGGGCGCCCTCGGTGCGGGCCAGCGGCGCGGACACCCTGGCGAGGGCATGAGTCTGCCTACCCATACCGTCGCCATTGCCCGGGAGTTCCAGCTGGAGCCGGCCGACAACACGCGGCTCGCAAGCCTGTGCGGTCCGCTCGATGCGAATCTGCGGCTGCTGGAATCGCGCTTCGACGTGCAGATCCGCCGCCGCGGCCACGGCTTTCGCGTCCAGGGCCTGCGGGCCGAGGCGGCCGAGCGCGCGCTGCGTGAATTGCACGACCAGGCCTCCGGCGGTGCGGTCAGCGCGGAGCAGGTGCACCTGTGCATCGTCGAACTCACTTCGCCGGGCGCCGCCGAGGGCCGCGAGGGTATCGCCGGGCAGCGCGATCCGCAGGTGGTGCGCACGCCGCGGCTCGTGATCCGCGCCCGCGGCGCGCATCAGCACGCCTACCTGGCAAGCATTCACGGGAGCGACCTGACCTTCGGCATCGGCCCGGCCGGTACCGGCAAGACCTACCTGGCCGTGGCCTGTGCGGTCGAGGCGCTCACCTCCGAGCGCGTGCGCCGCCTGGTGCTGGTGCGCCCCGCCGTGGAAGCCGGTGAGCGCCTGGGCTTCCTGCCCGGCGACCTGGCGCAGAAGGTCGATCCCTACCTGCGGCCCATCTACGACGCGCTCTACGAGATGCTGAGTTTCGATCGGGTCGCGCGCCTGATCGAGCGCGCCGTGATCGAGGTGGCGCCACTTGCCTTCATGCGCGGGCGCTCCCTCAACGATTCCTTCATCATTCTCGATGAGGCGCAGAACACCACGGTCGAGCAGATGAAGATGTTCCTCACGCGCATCGGCTTTGGCTCGCGTACCGTCGTCACCGGCGACATCACGCAGACCGATCTGCCGGCCGGCCGGCTCTCGGGGCTGCGTCATTCGCTGCGCGTGCTGCGCGGCGTGGAGGGCGTGGCCTGCCAGCATTTCGATGCAGCCGACGTCGTGCGCCACCCCCTGGTGCAGCGCATCGTGCAGGCCTACGAGGCGCAGGAGCCTGAGGGCCAGGGCACTGGCGGGGAGAGCGGCGGTGGCGGCGGTTCCGGCGGGCCGCATGCATAGGCGTCGCCCGCCTGCGGTCTCCGGCGGTGTGAGGGTGCACCTGCGGCGTGCGACCCGGCGCGGCTGGACGCCCGGGGTCGCGGCGCTGGAATACTGGACCAGCGTGGCGCTGGGCCGCCGCGCCCGCGGCGGCGAGCTTTCAGTCCTGATCGTGGGCCCGGCCCGCAGCCGCAGCCTGAACCGGCGTTTCCGGGGCCGCGATCATTCCACCAACGTGCTGTCTTTCCCCGCCGCGGCGCGCCCGGCCCGGCGGCGCGGCGCCCTGGGCGCCCTGGGCGATCTGGTCATCTGCCCGCAACTGCTGCGGCGCGAAGCGCGTGCCCAGGGCAAGACCATGCGCGCACATTGGATGCACCTGGTCATCCATGGCACGCTGCATCTGATCGGCTACGATCACCAGCGACCGGCAGAGGCACAGCGCATGGAGCGGCGCGAAGCGCGCCTGCTGCGCTCACTCGGCGTCGCCGATCCGTACCGGAGCGTCTGAGGGTGGCCAAGGCGAAGGCAAAGGGGAAGGACGGCGGCGGCTGGCGCGGGCGGTTGACACGCACGCTGGCCGGCGGACTCACCGAGCGCGCCCAGCTGCTCGAGCTGCTGCGCGAGGCCACCAAGCGTGGCCTGCTCGATACGGATGCGATGGCGATGGTCGAGGGTGCGCTGACCATGGCCGAGCTGCAGGCGCGCGATCTGATGGTGCCACGGGCCGAGATGGTCTGCATACGGCGCGAGGACCCGCTCTCGCATATCCTGCCGGCGGTCGTCGAGTCGGGGCACTCGCGCTTTCCGGTGGTCGACGGCGATCGCGATGACGTCGTCGGGATCCTGCTCGCGAAGGACCTGCTGCGTGCGGCCGGGGCGAAGGCCGCCTCGAAGTTCGACATGCGCGAATTCCTGCGACCCGTCGTGTTCGTGCCGGAGGCCAAGCGCCTGGACGTCCTGCTCAAGGAATTCCGTGGCAACCGCAATCACATGGCCATCGTGGTGGACGAATATGGCGGTGTCGCCGGGCTGATCACCATCGAAGATGTGATCGAACAGATTATCGGTGAGATCGACGACGAATTCGACGTGGAGGATGACCAGAACATCCGCGCCGACGGAGAGCGCCAGTTCGTGGTGCGCGGGGCCACGCGCATCACGGAATTCAACGAGCATTTTGCCACCAGCTTCAGCGATCTGGAGTTCGACACCGTGGCTGGCCTGGTCATGCAGCAGCTCGGCCGCGTACCGCGGCGCGGGGAGACCGTGACCATCGGCACCTTCGAGTTTCGCGTGCTGCGCACCGACCGGCGGCGCATCGACAGCCTCCACGTTGCGCCGCTGCGCGGCGCGTCCGCGGCCTCGTGAGAGCCCGGCGCCGCGCGCTTTTCGCGTCGTCGTGGCCGTGGGTGGCGGCGCTGGCGGCGGGCGGGCTGCTGCCCATGGCCTTCGCACCCTTCAATCTCTGGCCGCTGGCGATTCTCTGTCCCGCGGCCCTGATGCTGCTGTGGCGGCGCGGGACACCGCGGCGCGCAGCGGCACTGGGCCTTTGCTTTGGCACGGGCTATTTCGGTGCCGGCACCTGGTGGCTGTACATCTCGATTCATGATCATGGGCCCGCGCCGGTGTGGCTGAGCCTGACTCTGGTGCTGCTGGTGGTGGCCTTCATGGCCAGCTACTACGGACTGCTGGGCTGGTTTGCGGCGCGATTCCTGCCCGCCGCGGGCCCCTGGCGCCATTACGCCGGCCTCCCTGCATCGTGGCTGCTCACGGAGTGGCTGCGCGGCTGGGCCCTGTCGGGCTTTCCCTGGCTGTCACTCGGTTACTCGCAGACCGATACCTGGCTCGCGGGCTACGCCCCGGTCGCTGGAGTCTATGGCCTCTCCGCGCTGTTGCTGCTTCAGGCCGGGGCCCTGCTGGCGCTGTGGCAGGGGCGCGGGCGCGCGCGCCTGGCCGCCGTCGCGCTGGGCACGCTCATCTGGGGCGGGGGCTGGCTGCTGGAGCGTTCAGCCTGGACGCAGCCCACCGGTGCACCGGTGCCGGTGGCCGTCCTCCAGGGGGCGATCCCGCAGGATGAGAAATGGCAGCTGAATAATCGCGAGCCCACCATGGCGCTCTACCGTTCCCTGAACGGGCAGGCCCTGGGTGCGCGCCTGATCCTCTGGCCGGAGGCGGCGATCCCGGAGCTGGCCAACGAGATTCCCGGCTACCTGGCCGCGATCCAGGCCAGCGCGGGTTCGCAGGGGAGCGCCGTGGTCATGGGTGTCGTGCGCCTCGCGGACAACGGCGAGGACTACTACAACTCGATCCTCGCGCTCACCGGCGGCGTGGCGTTTTATGACAAACGTCATCTCGTGCCGTTCGCGGAGTACTTTCCCGTGCCCGCTTTCGTACGCAGCTGGCTGCGATTCATGAGCCTGCCGTATTCCGATTTCACCAGCGGGGCGGCATTGCAGGGACCGCTCGTGGCCGGCGGCCTGCGCATCGCCCCCTCGATCTGCTATGAGGACGCGTTCGGCAGCGCACAGCGGTCGCTGGCGGCCCGCTCGGACCTGCTGGTCAATGTCACCAACGATGCCTGGTTCGGGCGGTCCCCGGCGCGCTACCAGCACCTGCAGATTGCCCGCATGCGGGCCATCGAGGCCGCTCGCTACCTGGTGCGGGCCGGTAACGACGGGGTGTCGGCGATCATCGGACCGAAGGGGCAGCTGGTGGCGGTTGCCCCCGAGTATCGACCCGCAGTGCTGCGCGGAACCGTCGTGGCGCGCCACGGTCTATCCCCGTACCTGAGGTTCGGTAACTGGCCGGTGCTGCTGCTGGGGCTCCTCGCGCTGGCGCTGGCCGCCTGGAAGCGGCAGAGCTGAATCTGCAGCAAAACCGGGGGCCCCCTGCGGGCCGGGGTATCATCCCCGCGGTTGCCGATTTCTGGTCCCTTAATGATCTGAGCAGAGCTGGAGCAAGCCATCGATGTCCAATAATGTTGCTTCCCACCGCCTGGTGGGCATTGTCCTGATCACCACGCTGATGACGGCGTGTGCGCCGCAGTCTTCCACCGCGGCACCCAATGCCACGGCGGCGGCCGCTTCCACGCAGCCCGGAGGCACGCCGGCGGCGCCGCTGGTACGTGGCCTGCCTGATTTCGCCGGCCTGGTCGAGCAGGTGGGCCCGGCCGTGGTCAACGTCACCGTCATCGAGAAGCGTCAGCGCAACGGGCCGCGCGGCTTCAGCAATCCGTTCTCGGATGACAACAACGATCCTTTCGGCGATTTCTTCCGCCAGTTCCAGAACCAGCCCCGCGACAACACGCCGGAAGAAGGCGTGGGTTCGGGCTTCATCGTCAGCTCGGATGGTTACATTCTCACCAACACGCACGTGGTCGACAACGCCACGCGCGTGACCGTGCGGCTCACCGATCGGCGTGAATTCCAGGCCAAGGTGGTCGGGAGCGATGACAAGTCGGACGTCGCGCTGCTGAAGATCGACGCGAAGAATCTGCCCACCGTGAAGATCGGCGACCCCAGCCGGCTGCGGCCGGGCGAGTGGGTGGTCGCCATCGGCTCGCCCTTCAATTTCCAGAACAGCGTCACCGCCGGCATCGTCAGCGCGATCGGGCGCGAAGTGCGCGGCGGCTCGGCCTACAACTACGTGAACTTCATCCAGACCGACGTGGCCGTGAATCCCGGCAATTCCGGCGGGCCGCTGTTCAACATGAGCGGCGAAGTGGTCGGCATCAATTCGCAGATCTACAGCCGATCGGCCGCGTGGCGCTGCGGTGAGTTCCGTCGACAGCGGTGGACCGGCCGACAAGGCGGGCCTGAAGCCCGAAGACATCATCCTCAGCGTCAATGGCCGCAAGATCGAACAGTCCTCGGAACTCCCGGCGCTGATCGCCGGGATCCGCCCCGGCTCCAGCGCCGACCTGGAGGTCTGGCGGGGCAAGGGCACGCGGCACGTCACCGTGACCGTCGAGGAACTCAAGGATAAGGCTACCGTGGCTCGTGCCAGCGGCAGCGGCGGCAGCACCGACAAGCTCGAAGCCCTGGGCCTGAGCGTGCGCGAGCTCAGCGCTGCCGAAAGAAACCAGCTGCATACCGGCGGCAGCGTGGTGATCACGGAAACGGATGGCCCGTCGGCGGAAGCCGGTCTGCGCGCGGGCGAAGTCATCCTGGGCGCCAACCGCAAGAGTGTGGCTTCGGTGGCCGAGCTGCGCGAGGCGGTACGCGACGCGGGGCGCTCGATCGTCCTGCTGGTGCAGAGCTACGACGCCTCGCAGGGCAGCAGCCAGCAGCGCATCGTCACGGTCCAGGTGCAGTAGCGCGCCGCAACCACAGTCGGCCCCCTGGGCGGGGCGGGAGCCCAACAGAGCGATCCCGGAAGGGGGAATGGGCGCTGGTGTATCCTTAGGGGTTCAACCCCTGACCTGGCCGCGCCCGCTCCGCCCATGCAAGAACGCTATGATCCGGCCGCCGTCGAGCGCGCCGCGCAGATTTTTTGGTCCACGAATGCCAGCTTTGCCGCGCGCGAGAGCGCCGGCCGCGGCAAGTATTACTGCCTGTCGATGTTTCCCTATCCGTCGGGCCGCCTGCACATGGGGCACGTGCGCAACTACGCCATCGGCGATGCGCTGGCCCGCTTCATGCGCATGCAGGGCCTGAACGTGCTGCAGCCGATGGGCTGGGATGCCTTCGGGCTGCCGGCGGAAAATGCCGCCATCGCCAATGGCGTGCCGCCGGCACGCTGGACGCGCGAGAACATCGCCTACATGAAGCAGCAGCTCCAGGCGCTGGGCTTCGCGCTCGACTGGAGCCGCGAGTTCGCGACCTGCGATCCGGAGTATTACCGCTGGAATCAATGGCTGTTCCTGCGCATGCGCGAGCGCGGCATTGCCTACCGCAAGACCGGCATCGTCAACTGGGATCCGCTCGATCAGACGGTGCTCGCCAACGAACAGGTGATCGATGGGCGCGGCTGGCGCACCGGGGCGCTGGTCGAGAAGCGCGAGATCCCGATGTACTACCTGCGCATCACGGCCTATGCAGAGGAGTTGCTCGCGGCGCTCGATGGCCTCAACGACTGGCCCGAGCGCGTGCGGACGATGCAGGCGAACTGGATCGGCCGCAGCGAGGGCTGCGAGGTCCTGTTTCCCTATGCCGAGGACACGCTGGCCGGACTTGGCGCTACCGCCGCCGGCAGCGCTGGTGCCGCCAGCGCGCTCAGTGTGTTCACCACCCGCGCCGACACCCTCTTTGGCGTGACCTTTGCCGCGGTTTCCGCCGAACATCCGCTGGCGCTGGCCGCCGCCTCCCGTGATCCACGGCTCGGCGCCTTCGTCGAGGAGTGCCGGCGCGGCAGCACCATGGAGGCCGCGGTGGCGACCATGGAAAAGCGCGGCATGCCTACCGGCCTGCACGTGCGTCACCCGCTGACCAGCGAGCCGATCGCGGTCTGGGTCGCCAACTATGTGCTGATGAGCTACGGCTCCGGAGCGGTCATGGGCGTGCCGGCGCACGATGAGCGCGATTTCGAATTTGCGCAGCGCCACGGCATTGCCGTGCGTACCGTGATCCGGCCCGCCGGCGCGCTCTGGGAGCAGGTGGGTCCGCAGTGGCAGGGCCTCTACGCCGAGGCCGGCGTGACCGTGAACTCCGGCGAGTTTTCCGGCCTGAGCTCCGCCGACGCCGTCGCCGCGATCAGCCGTGCGCTCGAGCGGCGCGGTCTCGGCACAGCGCGCGTGCAATGGCGGTTGCGTGACTGGGGCATCTCGCGGCAGCGCTACTGGGGCTGCCCGATCCCACTGATCCACTGCGCCGCCTGCGGGGAGGTGCCGGTGCCGGATGCGCAGCTGCCCGTGCGCCTGCCCGAGGACCTGGTGCCCGACGGTTCCGGCAATCCGCTGGCCAGGTCCGAGGCCTTCCTGCGCTGCGCCTGTCCACGCTGCGGCCAGAGCGCACGCCGCGAGACCGACACGATGGATACCTTCGTGGATTCCTCGTGGTATTTCCTGCGTTTCGCCTGTACCGACCAGGACTCCATGCCGGTCGATGAACGTGCGCAGTACTGGTTGCCGGTCGATCAATACATCGGCGGCATCGAACACGCGATCCTGCACCTGTTGTACTCGCGCTTCTGGACCCGCGTGATGCGCGATCTGGGGCTGGTCGCGCTGTCCGAGCCCTTCCGCAGGCTCCTCACGCAGGGCATGGTGCTCAACCAGATCTACTACCGCCAGGCGGCAACGGGCCGTCCGGTTTACTACAATCCGGCCGAGGTCGAGGCGCGCTTCGATGCCGGCGGCAAGCGTGTCGGGGCGGTGTTGATTGGCGACGGCCTGCCGGTCGAGCATGGCGGGCTCGGCACCATGTCGAAGTCGAAGAATAATGGCGTCGATCCGCAAAGCCTGGTGCACAAGTACGGCGCCGACACCGCGCGGCTGTTCGTGATGTTCGCCTCGCCGCCCGAGCAGACCCTGGAATGGTCCGATGAGGGCGTGCAGGGCCAGTCCCGCTTCCTGCGCCGCCTGTGGAAGGCCGTGTACGAGCACGTGAGCAGCGCTCCTCTGCCGCCGCGCGGCGCGCCCGTGCCGCCCGGCGGGCTGGATGGGGCGGCGGCGGATCTGCGGCGGCAGGCTCATCAGACGGTCGCCCGCGTCACCGACGACATCGCGCGCCGGCGGGTCTTCAACACGGCGATCGCCGCCGTGATGGAGCTGCTCAACGCCGTGGCACGCTACGATGAGCCGGGTGCCGGGCCGCGCGCCGTACGGCACGAGGCGCTCGAGCTGGCCGTACTGTGCCTGTCACCGATGGTGCCGCACATCTGCCACGAGCTGTGGTTTGCGCTGGGCCACGAGCGCGCCCTGATCGACGAGCCGTGGCCCGAGGCCGATCCGGCGGCCCTGGTGCAGCCCACGGTGGAACTGGTGGTGCAGGTCAACGGAAAGCTCCGCGGCCGCGTGCAGGTGAGCACGCTCGCCGACGAGGCCGCGGCGCGCGCCGCGGCCCTCGCTGACGCCGACGTGCGCCGCTTCGTCGGCAGCGCCGAGCCGCGCCGCGTGGTCTACGTGCCCGGCAAACTCATCAACATCGTGATCTGATGAGCGCGCGGCGCAAACCAGGATGGCCGTTGCTCGCCGTGCTGGCCCCGGCCTGGCTCCTGGCCGGCTGTGGATTTCACCTGCAGGGGCGCGCTGAACTGCCGCGCAGCCTCGCCTCGGCGCGCCTCGTGGCGGTGGACACGCAATCGGATTTCTGCAATGCGCTGCGCGCAGCGCTCCTCATGGCCGGCGCGCGCCTGGACGGGGCGCCGGAGGGCGCCGCTGCCATCCACATACTCGATGACACCACCGCCGAGCGCGTGCTCACCGTCTCGGCGCACAATATTCCCACGGCCTTCGAGCTCAGCTACCGCGTACGCCTGTCGGTCGACTACCAGGGGAAGGAACTGCTGGCGCCGGAGGAGCACGTCGTGACGCGCGAATACAGCTTCGATGAGCGGGCCTTGCTGGCCAAGGAGCGCGAACGCGAGACGCTGACGCAGGCGCTGGCCGATGACCTGGTGGCGCAAATCATGCGCCGCCTGGCTACACTCTAGCGCCGGCACGCGCCTCGGGATATCCCTCAGGTGCTGCGTCTTGCGGAGGCGGACCGGGCGGGAGTCATGCAGCTGCTGCTGCGCTACGGGCTCGAGCTGCGCATGGTCGAGCCGGACGCACCGATCCCCGGCTCCTACTGGGGCGAGAGCGAAGCGGGACTGCAGGGCGGCACCCTGCTGGCCCGACCCGACACGCCCGTCCACTCCATCCTGCACGAGGCCGCCCACTTCATCTGCATGCCTCCGGAACGGCGCGTGGGTCTGGATCGCGACGCCGGGGGCGATGACGCGGAGGAGAGCGCGGTGTGTTATCTGCAGGTCCTGCTGGCCGCGGCGATCCGCGGTTTTGGACGCGAGCGCGCCTGGCGCGACATGGATGAATGGGGCTACAGCTTCAGGTTGGGCAGTGCGCGCGCCTGGTTCGAGCAGGACGCTGCCGATGCGCGCGCCTGGCTGCAGGCGGCCGGCATCATCGACGCGAACGAGGCCTTAAGCGGGCAGCTGCGCGCGGCTTGAGGCGGGCGAAGGCGTCCGTGGCCGCCACGAGCTGCCGGGCGATCCCCGGCTCAAAGGCAGAATGACCCGCGTCCGCGACGACCTGCAGCCGGGCTTCGGGCCAGGCGCGATGCAGCGCCCAGGCGCTGCGCATCGGGCAGACCACGTCATAGCGGCCCTGGATGATGACGGCGGGAATGTGGCGGATTTTATCCACCCCGCGCAGCAGCTGGTCTTCGCGCTTGAGAAAGCCGCGATTGACAAAGTAATGGCATTCGATGCGGGCGAATGCCGCGGCGAATTCCGGATCGGCGAATTTGGAGATATCGCTGTCCCTGGCGCGCAGATAGCTCGTGGCCGCTTCCCAGACCGACCAGGCGCGCGCGGCGCGGGCACGCACCCCGGCGCTGCGTGAAGTGAGGCGGCGATAGTAGGCGCCCATCATGTCGCGGCGTTCACGCTCGGGGATGGGCGCCACGAACTGTTCCCACCGGTCGGGAAACAGCGCCGCCGCGCCGAGCGGATCCTGGTAGAACCAATCGAGCTCGGAACGCCGCAGCAGGAAAATGCCTCGCAGCACGAGCTCGGTCACGCGCCGCGCGTGGCGCTGCGCGTAGGCCAGTGCCAGCGTCGAGCCCCAGGAGCCGCCGAACACCAGCCAGCTGTCGATCCCGAGGTGAGCGCGCAGCCGCTCGATATCCGCCACCAGATCCCAGGTCGTGTTCTCGACCAGCGAGGCGTGCGGACGGCTCCTGCCGCAGCCGCGCTGATCGAGGAGCACGATGCGGTACCGGCGCGGATTGAAGAAGCGGCGCATCGCAGCGTTGATGCCGCCGCCCGGACCGCCGTGCAGGAATACGGCGGGCTTGCCCTGCGGATTTCCACACTCCTCGAAATACAGCTCGTGGCGCGCCGAAACCCGCAGCCGGCCGCGCCGATAGGGCCGGACCGGCGGGTAGAGCGCAGTGGCGCGGCTCACGCGGACACCATGGGACCCAGCGGCCGGCCGCCGAGCAGGTGCACGTGCAGGTGGTAGACCTCCTGGCCGCCGTGCGCATTGCAGTTGATGATCAGGCGATACCCATCTGCGGCAATGCCCTCACGGCGCGCCAGATCGCGGGCCACGGTGTACAGGTGGCCGATCAGCGACTCGTCCGCGTCGACGATGTCGTTGGCCGTGGCGATCGGCTTGTTGGGCACGATCAGGATATGCACGGGCGCCCGCGGGTGCAGGTCGCGAAAGGCCGTCACCCGATCGTCCCTATGCACGATCTGGGCCGGCAGTTCCCCGGAGATGATGCGCTCAAAGACCGTTCCCATGGCGCCAGCCTAGTCTTTCCCGCTTGCCGACGGCAAGTCGCACCGGGCGCCGCGATTGCGCTAGTCTTCATGTCCAGGAAATTTATAACGGGCAGGATCTGAGGCGCGCGCATTGAGACTCACCGCCGACAAGCTTAGCAGGCAGCTCGCCGAGCGCCTGTTGCCCGTTTATCTGCTGAGCGGCGATGAACCGCTGCTGACCGGCGAGGCCCTCGATGCCATTCGTGCCCGCGCCCGCGCGCTGGGCTACACGGAGCGCCAGCAGGTCCACATCGACAAATCAGCGGCCGTCTGGGAACAGGCCCTGGGCGTTGCGCGCAACCAGTCGCTGTTCGCGAACCGCCGTATCCTGGAGATCCGCATGGCCAGCGGCAAGCCCGGCCATGCCGCGGCCACGCTGCTCAAGCTCATCGCCGCGGCGGGCGATGATCTGCTGCTGCTCATCGTCTGCGGCCGGCTCGATCGCGACAGCGCGGGCGCCGAATGGGTGCGCGAGGCGCAGGAGCGGGGCGCCTGGCTGGCGCTCTGGCCGCCCGATGCGGCGCACTTTCCCGACTGGCTGCGCCAGCGCGTGCTGGCGGCGGGACTGGAGCTGTCGGCCGAGGCGCTGGCGCTGCTCGCCGCCAGCACGGAAGGGAATCTGCTGGCCGCGCAGCAGGAAATCGACAAACTGCTGCTGCGCTTCGGCCATGGCGCGCGACTGTCGCTGTCGCAGCTGGCCGAGGCGACGGGCGACAACGCCCGATTTGACGTGTCCGCGCTCACCCAGGCCATCGCCGAAAGCGACGCCGCGCGCGCCCTGAAGGTGCTGGCGGCACTGCGTGCGGAAGGCGATGAGCCCGTGCGCGTCCTGTGGTGGCTCGTGCGTTCCCTGCACGGCGAGGCCAGGGTTACGCGCGCCGTATCGATGTCGCGGCTGGTGAGCCGCGCGGCGCTGGCAGACCGCGTCGCCAAGGGGCAGGCACACGGGGAGGCCTGGGACGTGATGGCCTTGCTGGTGGCCGAGATGTGTGGGCTGCGCACGCTCCCCCTGCCGCGGGCCGCGAGCCTGCCGGAGCCGCTGCGCGCATGAGTGAACCGATCGGCCTGTTCGGCGGCACCTTCGATCCCGTCCACTACGGCCATCTGCGCACCGCCTTCGAGCTGTGGCAATCGCTCCGTCTGGCGCAGGTGCGCTTCCTGCCTACCGCCAATCCTCCGCACCGCGAACCCACGCTGGCTCCGGCCGAGCTGCGCCTGCAGATGGTGCGCGCCGCTATCGCCGGACAGAGCGGCTTCGTCCTCGACGATCGCGAGATGCGCCGCTCGGGCATTTCCTATTCGGTGGACACGCTGCTCGACCTGCGTGGCGAATATCCCGATCGGTCCCTGTGCCTGCTGCTGGGCATGGACGCCTTCCTGGGGCTGCCCAACTGGGACCGCTGGCAGCAGATATTCGAACTGGCCCACGTGGTGGTGGCGCACCGCCCCGGCTGGAAGGCACCGATCACCGGCCCGCTCGGCGAGGTCATGGTGGATCGCGGTACCGGAAGCGTACGCGACCTGCACCAGTCCAGCGCGGGGCGCGTCTACGTCCAGGCCGTGACGCAGCTGGAGATCTCTTCCACCGATCTGCGCCAGCTCATTTACTCCGGACGGGACCTGCGCTATCTGGTGCCCGAGGCGGTGCGCGAACTGATCGTCTCCACCGGGTGCTATGCTCACCGTCAGTCCTGATCACAGAGGTATTCCGCCAGGCATGAGCACATCGGCCCGCAAGACCCGGTCCCCGGGCAAACCCAAGTCCCCGCGCAAACCCAAGTTGCCGGGCAGGGCCAGGACCAGGCCGGCCAGGGCGGCAGGGCGAACCGCCAGGGTGCCGCGCAGCGCGGCGCTGGTGGCGCTGGAAAAACTGGCTCTCAAGGCTCTCGAGGACATGAAAGCCGTCAATATCCGGCTGCTCGACGTGCGCGGCCTGACCGACGTCGCCGACACGATGATCGTCGCCTCGGGCACCTCTGACCGGCATGTGCGCGCGATCGCCGAGAATGTGATCGTGGAAGCCAAGGCGGCGGGGCGGCGCCCGCTCGGTACCGAGGGCAGGCAGGATGGGGAATGGGTCCTGGTGGATCTGCAGGACCTGCTGGTGCACGTGATGCTGCCGCGGGTGCGGGAGTTCTATGCCCTTGAGCAGCTGTGGGAAGTGCCGCGGGCACAGCGTCACGGCGGCGCGTCCGGCGCGCGCGCGCGCGCCTGACCCTTGAGGCCTGGGGCACCGTGGGGGACCCATGCGCATACGCCTGATCGCGGTGGGCACGCGCATGAGCGCCTGGGTCGACGCCGCAGTCGCGGATTACTCGCGGCGCCTGCGGGGTGCCGCGGCGCTGGAGCTGGTCGAAGTGCCGATGGCCCGGCGCAGCGAGGCGGCGGATGCCGCACGTGCGGTGGCCACCGAAGGCGAGCGCATCCTGGCGCAGCTGGCGGCGCGCGAGTACGCCGTGGCGCTCGACGAACGCGGCCGCTCATTCAGCACGGTGCAGTTCAGTGACTGGCTGGGCGCGCGGCGCCAGGCCGGCGAGCCGCTGAGTTTCATCATCGGCGGCCCCGACGGGCTCGACGCGGCCGTGCTCGCGCGCGCGCAGCTGCGCTGGTCCCTGTCGGCGCTCACCTTTCCGCACGCGCTGGTGCGCGTGTTGCTCGCCGAACAGCTGTACCGCGCCGCGACGGTGCTGGCCGGCCACCCCTATCATCGGCCCTGACCCGCAGCGACAATCGGTGCCAGCCTCATGACCGCAACCCCGCAGCACGCCGCTCACCTGCCGCAGACGCGCCCGGTGCTGGTGCTCGCTTCAGCCTCGCCGCGGCGGCGCGAGCTGTTGTGGCAGCTGGGCGTACCGCACCGGGTCGCGGTGGCGGACGTGCGCGAAGACGTGCTCAGCGAGGAGAGCGCGGCGGAGTGCGTGCAACGCCTGGCGATCGCCAAGGCAACGAAGATCTGGCTGGCGGCAACAGTGCCGGGCGCGAGCGCAACCGCGCTCCTGCCGGTGCTCGGGGCCGACACCGCCGTGGTGGTCGATGGGGAGATCCTCGGCAAGCCCGCCGATCGCGCCGCCGCCCTGCGCATGCTGGCACGGTTGTCGGGGCGCAGCCACCAGGTGCTGACGGCCGTGGCCCTGGTCGGCCCGCACGGCAGCGCGCAGCGCCTGAGCCAGAGCGAGGTGAGTTTTCGCGCGCTGACGGAGGCCGAATGCGCCAGCTATTGGGCGAGCGGCGAGCCGCGCGACAAGGCGGGCGCCTATGCCATCCAGGGCCTGGGCGCGGTCTTCGTCAGCGAGCTGCGCGGAAGTTATTCCGGCGTCGTGGGTCTGCCGCTGTTCGAGACGGCGGCGCTCCTGGATGCAGCGGGCGTAGCGCGCTGGCAGCTCAAGCGCCCCGGGCGCGGGACGGGCGCCGATGCGTGAGATCCTGGTCAACGTGTCGCCGCGCGAGACCCGCGCCGCGCTGATCGAGAACGGCGGCGTGCAGGAACTGTACGTCGAGCGCACCAGCCGGCGTGGCATCGTCGGCAACCTGTACAAGGGCCGCGTGTCGCGCGTACTGCCCGGAATGCAGGCGGCGTTCATCGACGTCGGGCTCGAGCGCACGGCTTTCCTGCACGTCGGCGACATCGCCGGCGCGGTGCCGGCGGAGGCCGAGGGCGGCACGCCGCCGCCGGAGGACATTACCCGCCATGTCATGCCCGGCCAGGACATCCTCGTGCAGGTCCTGAAGGACCCGATGGGCACCAAGGGTGCTCGGCTCACCACCTTCGTTTCGCTCCCGTCGCGGTTCCTGGTGTACATGCCCTTCGGCCGCGGCGTCGGCGTGTCGGCGCGTATCGAGGAAGAAGAGATCCGTGAGCGCTACCGCACGCTGGTACGCGAGCTGGCGGCCAGCAGCCCCGGGGAGGGGGGCTATATCGTGCGCACGGCCGCCCATCGATCGCCACCAGAGGCGCTGCGTGCCGACATGCTGTACCTGGCGCGGCTGTGGGAGCATGTGCGCCAGGAGAGCCAGCGGGCGCCGACGGGCACGCTGGTGCACGCCGACCTGCCACTCGGTGCACGCATGCTGCGCGATGAGTTGGGGCCGGACGTGCGCCGCGTGCTGGTCGACAGCGCCGATGAGAGCGCGCGCATGCGCCAGTTCGCAGCCGCCTTCATGCCCGAGGCCGTCGAGCGCGTCGAGCACTACGCCGGCGCGCGGCCGCTGTTCGAACTGCACGGCGTCGAGGAAGAAATTGCCCGCGCCCTGGAGCGCAAGGTGCAGCTGAAGTCCGGCGGCTACATCGTGATCGACCAGACCGAGTCGATGACCACAGTCGACGTGAATACCGGTGGTTTTGTCGGCACGCGCAACGCCGAAGACACGGTCTTCCGCACCAATCTCGAAGCCGCGGTGGCCATCGCCCGGCAGCTGCGCCTGCGCAATCTCGGCGGCATCATCATCATCGATTTCATCGACATGCAGGACGCTGCGCACCGCGAGCAGCTGTTGGCGGCCCTGCAGGAGGCGCTGGCCGCAGATCGGGCGCAGACCCAGATCGCGCCCGGCGCGCCCCTCGGGCTGGTGGCCCTGACGCGCAAGCGCACCCGCGAGAGCCTCGAGCATCTGCTGTGCGAACCCTGCCCGACCTGCCAGGGACGTGGATTCGTGCGCAGCGTCGAGACCATCTGCCACGAGATCTACCGTGAGGCGTTGCGGCAGAGCGCGCAGTTCCAGGTCAAGGAACTGCTGATCCTGGCGCACGCGGAGGTGGTCGAACGGCTGCTCGACGAAGAGGCGCCGGTGCTCGCGGACCTGGAACAGCAGGTGGGCAAGCCGGTACGCCTGCAGTCCGAAGCGCTCTACAGCATCGAGCAGTTCGATGTCGTGCTAGCCTGAGGCCATGGACGCGGAGAGCAATTCCCCTGCCGTCGTTGCGGCGGTGCAGATGAGTTCCGGGCCAGTCCCGGCGGAGAACCTGGCGAGTGCGGCGCGCCTGCTCGGCGCCGCCGCGGCGCGTGGCGCCCGCGTGGCGGTGTTGCCGGAGAACTTCTCGCTCATGCCGCGGCACGATGCCGAGCGCCGGGCGCACGCCGAAGCGGACGGGAGCGGTCCGGTGCAGGATTTCCTGGCCCGCACGGCGCGCGAGCTCAAGCTGTGGATCGTCGCCGGTTCGCTGCCGATCGCCGGCGCGGGTGACGGGCGCATGGCGCAGTCCTGTCTGGTCTACGGTGCGGACGGCGCACGCAAGGCGCGCTATGACAAGATCCATCTTTTCGATGTCGACCTGCCGGAGCGGCAGGAGAGCTATCGCGAGTCGGCGTCCATGGCGCCCGGTGATGCGACCGTGGTCATCGATACACCGGCCGGCCGGCTCGGCCTCTCGATCTGCTATGACGTGCGCTTTCCGGAGCTGTACCGCCGGCTCGTCGCCGCCGGAGCGCAATGGCTGGTGGTTCCCTCGGCCTTCACCGTGCCTACGGGCGAAGCGCACTGGGAGCCCCTGCTGCGAGCGCGGGCGATCGAGAATCTCTGCTATGTTGTCGCCAGCGGCCAGTGGGGCCTGCATGCCAATGGACGGCGGACCTGGGGGCACAGCGTGATCATCGATTTCTGGGGCCGCATCCTGGCGCAGTTGCCGGAAGGCGAGGGCGTGATCACCGGGGATATCGATCTGGCGGCGCAGGCCGCCGCACGCCGCAGCATCCCGGCTCTCGCGCATCGGCGTGACGGACTGTTCCAGCATGACTGAGACGGCCATGCAGCTTGCGCAGGCGGGCCTGCTCGCGCCGGCCGGCCTGGACCCGGGGCGCCTCGGCCAGGCGCTCGATCTCGTGCTCGGTGCCAAGGTGGACGCCGCTGATCTGTATTTCCAGGTCTCGCAGGAAGAGTCCTGGGCGCTCGAGGATGGCATCGTCAAGGAAGGGAGCGCGAGCATCGAGCAGGGCGTGGGTGTGCGCGCGCTGGCCGGCGAACGCACCGGCTTCGCCTATTCCGATGAAATCCAGCCGCAGGCGCTCGAGGAAGCGGCGCGCGCCGCGCGCGCCATCGCTGTTCGCGGCCGGTCCGGTGCGGTGCAGGCCTGGCGGCGCATCAACGGCCACCAGCTCTATCAGCCGGTGGACCCGCTGCGGAGCCTCCCAGACGAACAGAAGGTGGCCTGGCTCGAGCGCGTCGATCGCGAGACCCGCGGCATGGACCCGCGCGTCGTGCGCGTGATGGCCAGCGTGCATGCGGTACACGAAGTCGTGCTCATCGCCACCAGCGACGGCACGCTGGCGGCCGACGTACGGCCGCTGGTGCGCATGAACGTGTCGGTGATCGCCGAGCAGAACGGGCGCCGTGAGCAGGGATACGCCGGCGCCGGTGGCCGCTACACGCTGGCCGAACTGGTGAGCCAGGATCGGCCCCTGGAACTGGCACGCGAGGCGGTGCGCCAGGCATTGGTGAATCTCGAGGCCGTGAACGCACCGGCCGGCACGATGACCGTGGTGCTCGGGCCCGGCTGGCCCGGCATCCTGCTGCACGAGGCGATCGGCCACGGGCTCGAAGGCGATTTCAACCGCAAGGGCACTTCGGCCTTCAGCGGGCGCCTGGGCCAGCGCGTCGCCAGCCCTGGCTGCACCGTAGTGGATGACGGCACGCTCGCGGGCCGCCGTGGCTCGCTCAACATTGACGATGAAGGCACGCCGACGCAATGCACCCGGCTGATCGAGGACGGGATCCTGCGCGGTTACCTGCAGGATCGCCTCAACGCCCGGCTCATGGGCGTGGCACCCACCGGCAACGGACGCCGGGAATCCTTCGCACACGTCACGATGCCGCGCATGACCAACACCTACATGCTGGCTGGACCGTACGTACCCGAGGAAATCATCCGTTCCGTCGATCGCGGCATCTACGCCGTGAACTTCGGCGGCGGGCAGGTGGACATCACCTCGGGCAAGTTCGTGTTCTCGGTGAGCGAGGGCTACCTGATCGAGAACGGCAGGCTCGGCGCGCCCATCAAGGGCGCCACGCTCATTGGCAACGGCCCTGATGTGCTCACCCGCGTCGCGATGGTCGGGAACGATCTGAAGCTCGATGCCGGCGTCGGCACCTGCGGCAAGGAAGGCCAGAGCGTGCCGGTCGGCGTCGGGCAACCCACCTTGCGGGTCGATGCGCTCACGGTGGGCGGGACCGCGTAGCGGGAGCACGTCACCGGCCGCGGGGCCCGTCGCTCGTGCGCGTGCCCCATCGGAATCGACCATTGTTGCACCGCGCGTCCCGCTTGGCATGGCTGCCATCGTTTCGGAGATGGCGTGAATGCGATGAAATCATGTGTAAGGGGAGGAGAAGCCGTGCGAGATCTTCGTGGAGGCCGGTGGATCTGCCTGCTTTGTGCCGCACTGGTCACGGCAACCGGCTTTGCCGCAGCGACTGACAGCACGACAGACAAGGCGGCTGTCCAGAAGCAGAAGGAACGACCGTTTTCGATAGTTCACGACACCGAGCTGGGGCGAACATTGACCGCCACGCTCGATGCTTGCAATTATGATTGGCCAGGCACCCATCAATTGCCCGCCTTCCAGCCTGCCCCTGCAGTTCCGGCCGCAACCGAAGCCCCACACACCATTACGTTCCCACCCATTGAGTACTCGCACCTGGCGGAACGGAAAGTCCAGGAGGGTAGCGTTCTACTTGAGATGCTGATTGGCACCGACGGTTACGCCCGCTATGTACATGTAACAAGTGCCTTGCCGGCCAGCGAAAATACTGAATTGGTCGAGCGGGCCATCCTGGCGGCGCGGCGCGGAACATTTTCGCCGGCACGCAGGGCGGGCCTGGCTGTTGCCGTGTGGTGGCCGTTAAAGATTTCGGTTGGGGGGCGAAGTTTTCTCAACGACGAGGGGGAAAAGAAGTTGCTCATGCAAGCGACAGCCGGGGATCCGGCCTCAGTTATGCTGATGTCCTATTTAGACGGCATCGAGCGACAGGGGGTCGGATTCTCGCACGAAGCACGTCGCGACTTTCTGGTGTATGCAGCGTTGGCGGGCGAACGCTCGGCCCGTATGAGGCTCGCAGAATTTCTGCAGCCGAGTAGCTGCAAAATACCGGCGCTGGTGACCGAATACTTCACTTCCGCCGCGCGGCATGGCGATTCAGAGTTGGAACTCATGCAAGCGACCCAGCTGCTTATGCGCGGCGATCTCGCCGACCGCCACGACATAGGCGTACTCCTGCATGGTGCTACCAATAGCATCAAACCCTTTGTTCAGATCTGGGCCGCGGGCATATTGGCAACAGCCCCGGATGGGGAGGTTCGTGATCCGCCAGCGGCTCTGGCCACGGCGCGCAGCATAAAGGACGACGGCTATCCCGAATCTCAGGAGCTGCTGGCCGCCGCTGCGGCGGCCAATGGGGACCTTAAGGGGGCGATCAGCGCTGAGTTGGTGGCGATAAAGCGTGCCAAGCAGTTCCATTGGGACGATGCGCACATGCAGGAACGACTTGCGAGCTACCAGGAGCAGCGACCCTGGACCGGGTATTTGTGTGATTGCGCGGTGCTCGTGCCCGGAGTCGGAACAAATTAGCCTGGAAAGGAGCGAGTCCGGGGCGTCAGGACAGAATGACTGAGCCCGCTGTTCAGGTGTACGCAACCGACATCGACCATTGCAGCGTCCCGCGCTAGGATCCTTCCGTGCCCCGCCTCAAAAGACCCATCTATGAGAGCCTGCCGGTCCTGTACGTGATGGCGGGCGCCGCGCTCGGCTGGCTGAGCTATCGCGGCCGGCACAGCTGGTGGAGCGCCCTGTGCGCCCTGGGAGGCTTCCTGGCGATGGTCGGCGGACTCGCCATCTGGATGCGCCGGCGCGACTATAGGGCCACCAGCGTGGACTATCGGCGTCTGGGCCGCCCGCCAGGGGGATCGACGAGCGAAGAACCGCCCTGACGGCTGGCCGCGGCCGCATTCTCCCTGCAGGCGAGCGCTGGTCCACGGTCGGGCGCGGGCGCCGCCGGCTGCAGGAGCGATTTCAGGGCGCGTCGGGCAGCGAGACCGCCAGGCGATCCAGTAGTCTCCGGACGCGCCGATCCCGCCCGGCGGCGCTCTGCGCCACCAGCGTGCAGTGCCCCAGCTTGCGCCCCGCCCGCGCCTGCTTGCCGTAATCGTGCAGGTGCACGCCCGGCTCGGCGAGCACGACAGCGCGGGCGGGCATGCGGCCAATGAAATTCACCATGGCGGCGTGGCCCACGGCGGCGGCGGCGCCGAGCGGCATGCCGGTGATCGCCCGCAGGTGATTCTCAAACTGGCTGGTGATCGCGCCTTCGATCGTCCAATGACCGGAGTTATGCACGCGCGGGGCCAGTTCGTTGGCGATCAGGCGGCCGTCGCGGACAAAAAACTCGATCGCGAGCACGCCCACGTAACGGAATTCGCGCATGACCGCGCGCAGGTGCGCGCGGGCCTGGCGCTCGAGCGCCGGATCCTCCCAGGGCGCCACGCTCAGGCGCAGCACGCCTTCGGCGTGCCAGTTGCGCGTCAGGGGATACAGGGCCTCGCTCCCGTCGCGCGCACGCGCGCCGAGCGCCGACACTTCGGCCTCGAAAGGCACGAATTCCTCGTACATGAGCGCCACGCTGCCGAGCGCGCGCCAGGCGGCCGCCAGCGCGGTGCGATCGCGAACTACGCGCTGTCCCTTGCCGTCGTAGCCCAGGCGCCGGGTCTTGAGCACACCGGGCAGGCCGATGCGCTCCACGGCGCTGTCGAGCCCGGCCCGGCTATTGACCGCCGCAAAACGCGTGGTGGGCACGCCGAGCCGTTCGAACAGGCGCTTTTCCGCAATCCGGTCCTGGCCGGTGGCCAGCGCACGCAACGGCGGAGCGATGCGTGTAGGCAGGCCCCGCGTGGCTGCCCGCACCGCTTCGACCGAGGCATTCTCCCAATCGAAGCTGATGATCTCGCTGCGCTTTGCGAGCCGGCGCAGCTGCGCGGTGTCGGCGAGCGCGCCGAGCAGGATCGGCGCCAGGGCCGCCGCCGGCGCATCCGCACTCTGATCGAGGAACAGGAAGTCCAGTCCCAGTGGGTAACCCGCGAGCGCGAGCATGCGGCCGAGCTGGCCGGCGCCCACGATGCCAACGGTCATGCCGCCGGATTCCGCGGATCCGGATGGGCCAGCACCGCCTCCGTCTGCGCGCGCCGGTAGCTTTCGAGCGTCACGGCCACTTCGCCGTGGCGGCCTGCGAGGATGGAGGCGGCGAACAGCGCCGCGTTGGTGGCGCCCGCAGCGCCGATGGCAAAGGTGGCGACCGGGACGCCGGCGGGCATCTGCACGATGGACAGGAGTGAATCCATGCCGTTGAGCGCGCGTGACTGCACCGGCACACCCAGCACCGGCAGCAGGGTCTTCGCCGCCGTCATGCCGGGCAGATGCGCGGCACCGCCGGCGCCGGCGATCAGCACTTCGATGCCGCGACCGGCCGCCGTGGCGGCATATTCGAACAGCAGATCCGGCGTGCGGTGTGCCGAGACGACGCGCACTTCGTGGGCGATGCCCAGTTTATCGAGCAACTCGCCGGCCGGGCGCAGGCATTCCCAGTCGGAAGCCGAGCCCATGATGATGCCGACCAGCGGTTTCATCGGCGGATTTTAGCACGCGCACCGCCCGGCCCCGCAGAGGGATCCAGCGCCTGCTCGATCGGCTCCGGATCGAGCTCGCGCATCAGCCGGCCGATGTACTGGTATTGGCGCGCCAGTGCCGATTGGCCCCGCAGGCGGCGCGCCTCGCGTATGGCCTCGCGCAGCTCCTCCGGGAGCTCAAGCGCCGCCAGGCGCGCTTCGCGCAGGGCCACGAGCCGCACGCCGAGCTTCTGCATGTATTCGGCGGCGCGCTTGCGCGCCGAGCGGCTCGGCCGCACCTCGAAGCCCTCGTCGTCGACGTCGTCTGCTGGGCACATTTGAGCGATCCGGCCGGCGCGAAGCTGCGCGCTGCTACAATTCTGCCATGGCTATGCAAGTCGACGCGACGCGGATTCCGGAACTGCAGGAGGTGGTGAGCAGCGCCCTGGCACAGGCCCGGTCCGCAGGGGCCAGCGCGGCGGACGCGGACGCCAGCGTGCAGCAGGGCCTGACCGTCACCGTACGCATGGGTGAGGTCGATACCATCGAGCATCACCGCGATCGCGGCATGGCGGTCACGGTCTATTTCGGGTACCGCAAGGGCTCGGCGAGCACCGCTGATCTGCGGGCCGAGGCGGTAAGCCAGACGGTGGCCAAGGCCTGTGCGATCGCGCGCTACACGGCCAGCGATGATTGCGCCGGTTTGGCCGAGGCCGGGGCGATGGCGCAGGTCTTTCCCGATCTCGACCTCGATCATCCCTGGGACATCGATGCCGAGCACGCCGTCGAGCTGGCGCGGGAATGCGAGACGGCGGGACTCGCCGTCGATGCGCGGCTGACGAACTCGGAAGGCGCCTCGCTGGCCACGCATCGCGGCGTGCGCGTCTACGGCAATACCCACGGGTTCCTGGCAGGACAACCCAGTACCAGCCACTCGCTGAGCTGCGCACTGCTGGCGCAATCGGGCGCGGAGATGCAGCGCGATCACTGGTACTCCGTGGCGCGCCACCACGCCGATCTGCAGGAAGGACCCGCGCTGGGCCGTCGCGCGGCCGAGCGTGCGCTCGCGCGACTGGGCGCACAGCGGCTGGGCACGCGCCGCGCCCCGGTGCTGTTTTCGCCGCAGATGGCGCGTGGACTGTATGGCCACTTCATCGGTGCGATTCGCGGCGCGAGCCAGTACCGGCGCGCTTCCTTCCTGCTGGACACGGCCGGCGAGCAGGTGTTTCCGCCGTTCGTGCAGATGCAGGAGCGACCGTACCTGCCGCGCGCACTGGCGAGCGGCGCCTATGACGCGGAGGGCGTGGCGACGCGCGACCGCGATCTGGTGCGCGGCGGCGTACTCGACGGTTACGTGCTGGGCAGCTATTCGGCCCGCAAGCTGGGGCTCAAGACCACCGGCAATGCCGGCGGTGTGCACAATCTGCTTGTCGTCGCACCTACGGCCAGCGCAGATTTCGCCGGTTTGCTCGGGCAGATGGGCAGCGGTCTGTACGTCACCGAAATGATGGGCCAGGGTGTCAACGGCGTGACCGGCGATTATTCGCGCGGCGCCAGCGGCTTCTGGATCGAGCACGGCGCAATCGCCTATCCGGTGCACGAGATCACGATCGCAGGGAATCTGCGCGAGATGTATCGCGGTATCGTGGCGCTCGGCACCGATGTCGACTCGCAGGGGGGAATCCGCTGCGGGTCGGTGCTGGTGGACGGGATGACCATCGCCGGGGAGTAGCCCCGGCGGGTCACCCGGCCAGCGACGGACTCTAGTTCATCACGAGCGATTCCAGGTCGCGATCGCCCAGGCGCTCGCGCCACGCGCCCTCGAGATCCTCACATATCCGGGCGACCGCAGGCGGGCCCGCAGGGTGGGCCTCGCCGTGGACGCTGTTGGCCGCGCGGGCCACGGCGAATATCTCCCGCAGCCTGATCTGGCCGGAATCGCGCCCGGGCAGCAGGGTCTCTTCCGCGGTGCTGACCAGGAGCCCGGCGCCTTCCAGTGCATCGGCGATGCGCGTCAGCGCCACGCCGGGGATGGCCAGCTCGGCGGCAAGGGAATTGATGCTCCAGCGGGCGCCGCCGCGCAGGTGCGCGTGGGCCACCAGGTACATGATGCTCAGGGCGAGCTGCTCGGTTTCCGTATTGGACAGTCGCGGCTCGCGCATGCCGATGCGCAGGTAGCTGGGATTTTGCACGTAGAAGGACAGCTGCGCGCCCAGCAGCAGGATCAGCCAGGCGAAGTAGATCCAGATGAGGGCGGCAACGAAGATGGCGAAGCCGGCGTAGACGATCGACAGGCGGGTGATCGAGACGATGAAGGAGGTGAACACGCCGCCGACGGCGGCCCACAGCACGCCGCCGGTCAGGCCGCCGACGAGTGCGGGCACGGCGCGCACGCGCGTGTTGGGCACCAGCGCATACAGCACCGCAAAGGCGGCGCTGACTACCACGTAAGGCGAGAGCGCCAGAGCTGTGTTGCGCAGTTGACCGACGAGCGGCAGGTGCGTGAGCAGGACGACCGAGCGGTTGGCCGAGGTGATGTGCGCCATGCCGATCAGTGCGCCGATCAGGAGCGGCGCGACCACGAGCAGCGCAAGGTATTCGGCAATGCGGCGCACGAAGCTGCGCGGCACTTCCACGTGCCAGACGAAATTGAGGCTGTCCTCCACCTTCTTGAGGGTGGCGATCAGCGTCCAGATCAGCAGCGCCAGTCCCACCGAGCCGACGATGCCGCCGCGCACGTGATCGGCGAAGTCCATCACCCTGGAGGTCAGCGGTCCGGCCGCATCGCCCATCGGGCGGAAGAATTCGTAGATCAGGGGCTCGAGTTCACGGTGTGCCCCGAACACCTTGAGGAGCGCAAAGCTGAACGCCACCAGCGGCACCAGCGCCAGGAGCGTGGCATAGACCAGCCCCATGGCGTGGATGCTGAGCTGGCCGCCCAGCAGATCGCGCAGCAGCGCATAGGGGTATTGGACGAAGCGACGTGCGCGCTCGGCGGGGCCGGTCCCCGACAGGGGGCCGAACAGCCAATGTTCAAAGTAGTTGCGCGCCCGCTGCCACATCGGCTTGCTTCCCCTAGGCCGGGTTCGCCGGCGGGCCGGTCAGGCGGGCGAGTGCCTCCGCGTATTTCTCAGCCGTGCGGCGGATGACCTCGGCCGGCAGCCGTGGTCCGGGCGCGCACTTGTCCCACTGTAAGGTCTCCAGATAGTCCCGCACGTACTGCTTGTCGAACGAGGGCGGGCTCGCGCCGGGCCGCCAGGTGTCCGCGGGCCAGAAGCGGCTGGAATCGGGGGTCAGGACCTCGTCGATCAGAGTGAGTGCGCCACGCTCGTCGATGCCAAACTCGAACTTCGTGTCCGCGATGATGATGCCGCGCGCGCGCGCGTGACGGGCGGCGTGCTGGTAGATCGCAATCGCGGTATCGCACACGGCGCGGGCCCGTGTCGGACCGAGCAGGGCTTCGACCGCGGCGTAGTCGATGTTCTCATCGTGCTCACCTGCCGCGGCCTTGGTCGCCGGGGTGAAGATGGGCTCGGGCAGAGCATCGGCGAGGCGGAGTCGTCGCGGCAGGGGAATGCCGCAGATCGCGCCGGTCTGCCGGTATTCCTTCCAGCCCGAACCCGCCAGGTAGCCGCGCACCACCGCTTCGATCGGCAGCGCCTCCAGGCGCCTGACGATCGAGGCGCGACCGCTGAGCATCGCGAGCTCGACCGGATCGCTAATGAGCTCGGCCAGCTGCCTGGAGCTGCGGTGGTTGGGCACGAGCGCCGCCGTCTGATCGAACCAGAACTCGCTGATCTGGTGCAGGACCCGGCCTTTTCCCGGGATCGGTTCGGGCAGCACGACGTCGAAGGCGCTGAGCCGGTCGGTGGTGACGATCAGCAGATGCTGCGCGTCGATGACGTAAATGTCGCGCACCTTGCCACGATGAAGCAGCCGGAGCCCGCGCAGCGAAGTTTCGTAGATGGTTGCGGGAGCGTCGTTCAAGCTCGGTTACCATAGCACTGTCAGGCGCGAGGGCGCGCATCTTGCCGCCGGCGCGGCGGCGGGGTCAAGCAAAGCAATTCATGAGCTGGAACGGCAAGATCATCGGAGCGGGCATCGGATTGTGGCTCGGCGGTCCGCTCGGCGCGCTGCTCGGGCTGTTGGTCGGCCATCAATTCGACAGCGGAAATGCAGTTGCGCAGCAGCCCGGACCCGGCGCGGCCGCGCGGGTGCAGGAATTGTTTTTTCCCGCGACCTTTCGCGTCATGGGCCACATCGCCAAGGCTGACGGGCGCGTCTCGGAACAGGAGATCACGGCCGCCCGCGCGGTGATGGTGGCGCTGCACCTCGATCGCGCGCAGGTGCGCCAGGCGATCACGTATTACACGGAGGGCAAGCAGCCGGATTTCTCTCTCGAGGCGGCGCTGCAGGAGTTGCGACCGCTGCTGCGCGCCTTTCCCCAGCTGGCGCAGTTCTTCATGGAGATCCAGCTGCAGGCCTCACTGGCCGGCAACGGCCTCGGGGCCGTGCCGCGCACGCGCCTGCTGCACGCGGGCCAGCTGCTGGGTCTGACGAGCGGCGATTTTGCGCGCCTCGAGGCCCTGATGCGCTGGCGCATGAATGGCGCGCAGGCCGCAGGCGGTGCCAGCGCGCAGGCCGAGACGGATCGGCTCGCACAGGCCTACACGCTGCTGGAGGTGCCCGCCGGCGCCGGCGACGAACAGGTGGTGAAGGCCTATCGGAGGCAGATGAGCCGCAATCACCCCGACAAGCTGCAGGCCAACGGCCTGCCTGAATCGATGCTCGAGCGCGCCAAGGAACGCACCCAGCAGATCCAGGCGGCCTACGAGCTGATCCGCAGCGCGCGCGGCATGCATTGAATTCCACACTGCCGCGCGCTGGTGCGCTCGGGTAGACTCCTCTGCCATGACTGCTCCCTGGATCGCGCCTTCGATACTCTCGGCAGATTTCGCGCGGCTCGGCGCCGAGGTGGACGCGGTGCTGGCGGCGGGCGCGGACCTGGTGCATTTCGACGTGATGGATAACCACTACGTTCCGAACCTGACCATCGGGCCGCTGGTGTGTGCGGCCTTGCGCAAGCATGGCGTGAAGGCGCCGATCGATGTGCACCTGATGGTGCGGCCGGTCGATCGCCTGGTGCCGGATTTCGCGCGTGCCGGCGCCACCTATATCAGCTTCCACCCGGAGGCGAGCGAGCATGTCGATCGCACCATCGCGCTGATACGCGAGCAGGGTTGCCGGCCGGGCCTGGTGTTCAATCCGGCCACGCCGCTCGACTGGCTGGACTACACGCTCGAGAAGCTGGATCTGGTGCTGTTGATGTCGGTCAATCCCGGCTTTGCCGGCCAGCAGTTCATTGCCGGGGTGCTGCCGAAGATCGCCGCCGTGCGCCGGCGGGTGCAGGCGAGCGGCCGCGAGATTCGCGTCGAGGTGGACGGCGGTATCCGGACCGACAACATCGCTGCGGTGGCGCGCGCCGGCGCCGATACCTTCGTGGCCGGCTCGGCCATCTACGGCAGCAAAGACTACGCGGCGACGATTCGCGCCATGCGCGCGGCCATAGCCGCGGCCGGCGCCCAGACCGCCTGATCAGACCTCGTCGTCCTCCTCGTCGTCTTCTTCGTCGTCATCATCCGCGGCGGTGGCGGCCGTCGGCTTGGCTGCCGCGACGCCGGTGCCACCCCGGGCAGGAATCACGACCGGCCGGGTCTTCATCTTGGGCCGGGCATTGAACACGACGATGGTCTTGCCGGTGGCACGCAGCAGGCCCTGTTCCTCCAGCACCTTGAGCACGCGGCCGGCCATTTCGCGCGAGCAACCGATCAGTCGCGAGAGTTCCTGGCGCGACACCTTGATCTGCATGCCTTCCGGGTGCGTCATCGCGTCCGGTTCATTGCACAGATCCATGATCGCGTGTGCGACACGGCCGGTGACGTCGACAAAGGCCAGGTCGCCGAGCTTGCGGTTGGTACGGTCGAGGCGCGTGGCCAGCTGCGTCGCCAGTTCGAAGATCAGGCCGGGGCTTTCCGTCGCCACCTGCCGGAAGCGCGGATAGGTCATCTCCGCGAGCTCACAGGCGCTGCGCGTGCGCACCCAGGCGCTGCGCGTCGGCTGCTCGTAGAACAGGCCCATTTCCCCGAAGAACTGCCCCTTGTTGAGGTACGCCAGGACCATTTCGTTGCCTTCCTCGTCCTCGATCATCACCTCGACCGAGCCGCTGATGACGTAGTACAGGACATCGGGCAGGTCACCGGCGTGGATCAACACGGTCTTGGAGGGCACGGTACGGACGCGGCAGTAACTCAAGAAGCGGTTGATTGCCGGAATGTCGCTCAAAGCCCGGACATTCTCTTCCATAGCGCGGCTGCTCTGTTCATGTTGCAGGTTGCTCATGACTTCTTTTTATTACATATGTCCCGCTCACTGCAAGGCTTTTGAGCTGGGTTATACATAGTAGGCACTGCGCGTCATAAGCTGCGAGGTCAAACCCATGAGCGCGCGCAGCAGCGCTGGCAGCTCCGCCGCGCCCGCCGTCTGCGCCGCCTGCGCGTGACCTAACTCCTCGCGCTGCATGGTTTCCAGAATGGTGCGGGTGCGGGCGTCCTCGGGGGGCAGCCTGGCCAGGTGCTCAGCCAGGTGCCCCTCCACCTGGCGTTCTGTTTCCCTCACGAATCCCAGGCTCAGCCGATCGCTCAGGGCGGCCGCGCCGGCACCGATAGCGAAGGCGCCGGCGTACCAGAGGGGGTTGAGCAGGCTGGTGCGGTCGCCCAGCTCCCGGAGGCGCTGTTCGCACCAGGCCAGATGGTCGCCTTCCTCGGCCGCCGCGCGCAGCAGGAATTGCCTCGTCTGTGCGGATCGGGCCATCAGGGCCTGGCCGTGGTAGAGCGCCTGGGCGGCGATTTCGCCCGCGTGATTGACCCTCATCAGGCCTGCCACCAGCCGCCGGTCAGCTTCGCCCATGGGAGGGCTTTCCGGCAGCTGCCCGGGCGCGCGGGAGGCCTCGGCTGGTGCAAACAGCGCCCGCAGGGCGTTGTCAGCCGCCTGCAGCAGGCCGTCCAGGCTCACGACAGGCGGCGGGGGCGCGTTCATGGCTCATTATAGAGTGTCCCCCCGCCCCGGCAGGCGGGTTCTGGCTGCCCGCCCGCTGCGGCTCTTTTGCAAACCGGAGGGCGCTTGAGTACACTTTCGCGCCATTTTTCCAGGATGACCGTGGCCCGGATTCGGGGCCCTTCCCGGTCCAATCCTGCCCAGGCTGGAGTCGTTTGAATCATGAAGACGAGATTCGCCAATGCCGCCACCGTGCGCGGTGACTGGTACGTGGTTGACGCCAGCGGCAAGACGCTCGGGCGCCTGGCCTCCCAGATTGCCCATCGGCTCAAGGGCAAGCACAAGGCTGACTACAGCCCGCACGTCAACATGGGCGATCACATCGTGGTGCTGCACGCCGAAAAAATTGCCGTGACCGGCAACAAGCTCGACGACAAGATGTACCACCAGCACACCGGCTACCTGGGCAACCTCAAGTCGATCGCGCTGGGCAAGCTCCTCAAGGAACACCCCGAGCGCGCCCTGCAGTTTGCGATCAAGGGCATGCTGCCGAAGAACACGCTGGGCCGGAACATGTACCGCAAGCTCCATGTGTTCGCCGGCGACAAGCACCCGCACACGGCCCAGCAGCCCAAGCCACTCGCTCTCTAGAGCATCAGGATCCCGCACATGGCAGCTTCCACCGATTACGGCACGGGCCGGCGCAAGACCTCCACGGCCCGCGTGCATCTGCAGGCCGGCACCGGCCGCATCACCATCAATGACCGCCCGATCGACGAGTTCTTCGGGCGCGAGACCGGCCGCATGATCGTGCGTCAGCCGCTCGAACTGGTGCAGCTCACCGGGAAGTTCGACATCAAGGTGCAAGTCAGCGGCGGCGGCATCACCGGCCAGGCCGGCGCGATTCGCCACGGCATCGCCCGCGCGCTGATGAAGTACGACGCGACCCTGCGCCAGCCCCTGCGTCAGGCGGGCTTCGTTACCCGCGATGCTCGTGAAGTCGAGCGCAAGAAGGTCGGAAGGCGCAAGGCCCGCCGCGGCCCGCAGTACTCCAAGCGCTGATCCGGGCGCCGCGCCTGCTGTTGCGGCGGGGCGGTGCAGCCGGCGCCGGTGTTCTGCTACGATTTCCGGCCGGCAAACGGATGGGGGATCGTCTAGTGGTAGGACCGCGGACTCTGACTCCGCTAACCTAGGTTCGAATCCTAGTCCCCCAGCCAGCCTGCTGCCCCGCACGGACCCATGGGCGGCGCCGTTGAATTGACCTAAAGCGTGCGCACCCCCGCATCGCTCCCCACGAGCAGCACATCCGCCGGCCGGGCGGCGAACAGCCCTACCGTCACTACGCCCGCGAGCTGGTTAATGGCCGCTTCGAGGCTGCGCGGGTCGGAAATGCGCAGCCCGTGCACATCGAGGATGTGGTTGCCGTTGTCCGTGACGACACCGCTCCGCCATACCGCGCGCCCGCCGAGCTGCTCGAGCTGGCGGGTCACGAGCGTGCGCGCCATCGGAATCACTTCGATCGGCAGGGGGAAGCGGCCGAGCACGTCGACCAGCTTCGTGTCCTCGACGATGCAGAGAAATCTGTGCGCCGCGGCGGCGATGATCTTCTCCCGGGTGAGGGCGGCGCCACCGCCCTTGATGAGTTCGCGGCGGGGGTTGGCTTCGTCCGCGCCGTCGATGTAGAGCCCGAGTTCGGGCACTTCGTTGAGGTCGAACACCGGAATGCCGATCGCGTGGAGCCTCGCGGTGCTGGCGGCGGAGCTGGAGACCGTAGCGCGCAGGCGCGTCTTCCAGGGTCCGAGCTGGTCGATCAGGGCATTGACGGTGGAGCACAGTCTCAGCTTTGAATCAGGCGTATGAGATTTGCTTCCCATGCGCCTCGAAGTAAAGGCCCTTACTTCTTCTTCGCAGCTTTCTTCTTGGCCTTTTTCTTTGCCTTAGCCATGAACAATCTCCATATATCAGGTTAGTCCGGGGACCGAGTATATACACGAGACATAAAAAAACAAGCGAGCGATTCGCGCTACCGTCGATGTGAACTCGCTCACAGTCACTCGAGCGACAGGATGAACTCCCAATGAGCATCGTCAACGGGCATCACCGAGAGTCGATTGCCACGTTGCAGCAGGCGCATGCCGCGCAGTTGGTCAGTCGCGTGCGTGCGCAGTTCATCGAGCGTAATCACGCGCTTGAGGCGGCGCTGGAGTTGCACGTCGATGACGAACCAGCGTGGCGTTGCCGGGTCGCTGCCGCTGTCGAAATGCTTGTGGCGCCGGTCAAAGGCACTCGCGTCGGGGTACGCAGCCCGCACCACGCTCACGATGCCGACGATGCCCGGCAGCGCGCAGCTGGAGTGATAGATGAAGGCCTGCTCGCCGCGCTGCGCCTGGTCCCGCAGAAAGTTGCGCGCCTGGTAGTTGCGCACGCCGTCCCAGGGCGAGGTGCGCTGCGGGAGCGCCGCCAGATGGTCGATACCGAAAGTCGCAGGCTCCGTCTTGAGCAGCCAATGGCTCACGAATCAACGCCCCGCAGCGAACAGTTGCAGACCATTCTCAGTTACCACGGCATCCATGGGCACGTCGTGTGCCCGCGGCTCGATCAGCGCACACCTCTGGCACTCGAATGCGACGCCCACCAGGAGCGGGGCGCCGCGCGTGCCGCGGCGGAAGGCCAGCCATCGATCGTAGTAACCGGCGCCGTTGCCGAGTCGATTGCCGGCGCCATCGAAGCCGACCAGCGGCATCAGCACCATCGCCAGCGCGGGCGCGGCGATGGCCCGGCCACCGATAGGCTCGCCGATCAGGTACCGGTTGCGGCGCAGCGGGCGGCCGTGATCGGCGTGGAACACCATCTGGCAATTCCTGTGGTCGGTGATGAGCGGCAGAAACACGCGGCAGCGGCGGCTCCTTGCGAGCGCCCGGAGCGATTCCGTGGCGACTTCCGTGCCGCGCGACACGTACAGGCCGAGCGCGGCGCCGGGCCGGAGCGCCGGCAGGCGCGCCACATGGGCGAGGATGCGCCGCTGAGCCGCGGCCCGCGCGGCCGGTGCCAGCGCGGCACGGCGCGCGAGCAGGGCGCGGCGCAACGCGGGGCGCGACGATGGTGTATCTGCGGGCACGTCGGCTCGGGGCTGCGCCAGGATGGAAAAGAAGCGTCACCCGCAATGCCGGTGCGAACCGTTGCTCTCGACCAGAGCAACAAGTGGGACTTCCTGCGGCAGGTAAGGCTTTCTGCTCGGGGCAGACCTGCACAATGCTGCCAGCAAGGCCAAATCCCGGGGTGTTTCAACTTAGGGTCGAGAGGTAACCCAGCCCGCTTGTCGAGCACCACAGGCGACGCGTGGCCGACTCTACACTAAAGATCGAGCTGCTGTCCCTTCTGCAGCGCAGATTCGACACGTTCACGCAGCGTGCGCACGCGAACGCCGAAGTCGGTCTGCGAACCGTGATCCTGTTCACGCTGACGCAGCATTTCATTGGCAATATTCAGGGCCGCCATCACGGCAATGCGATCGACTCCCACGACCTTGCCCGTGTCCCGGATCTCTTTCATGCGGGTATTCAGGAAGGCGGCGCTGTCGAGCAGATCGCTCCGTTCCTCCTGGGGGCAGGCAATGAAGTAATCCCGGTCGAGGATGCGGACGCTGACGCGCGTGGCTTCCGCCGCGCTCATGCCGTGTGTTCCATGGCCTTGAGGCGCCCGATCATCGCCTCGACGCGGGCGCGCACCTGTTCGCTGCGGTTCATCACCGTGGTTTTCTCCGCCGCGAGGCTGTCCTGGCGCTGCCGCAATGCCCGGTTCTCTTCCTTGAGGCGGTGCAGGGTCGCGACCAGTTCCTCCAGGCGCTTTTCCAGGCGCTTGAGCTCCAGGTCGAGATTCGCGCTGCCTTTGCTGTCTGCCATGTGAAAACTATAGTTCCGCGCCACGAGCGCGGTCAATGGAAATGCTCGTACCCTGGGGAAACAGTGTAGCGGTTGCGTGTGGCCGTGACGCGCCCTACCATGCCTGCGGTCAATCCATGCGGCCGGAATCACGTGGCCAGCCAAAGCAATTACGCACAGGTCAAGCGCCTTTTGTCAGAATCCAGAGCGGTCACCGAGCCCGCCGAAGCACACGGCACTCTGGCTGGGGCGCTGTGCGCCACCGGCGCCTACCGGCTGGAGGACTGGCTGGCCGATATCCTTCCCGAAGGCGCGGCTGCGGGCGCTGCCGCGGCGCAGTTGCGCGAAGTCTATGATGAGACGCGCGCGGCCCTGACCGGCACGCAGATGCAATTCAATCTGCTGATGCCCGACGATGAAAAGCCGATCGAACTGCGCACCGAGGCGCTTACCCTGTGGTGCAACGGCTTCGTCTATGGACTTGGCACCAGCGGAGCGCCGGACCCGGAGCACCTGCCGGGTGACGCCGGGGAGATCGTGCGTGACCTGGCGCAGATCATGCGGGCGGGGGTCGATGAGCGGGAAGGGCTCGAGGCCAACGAAGCGGCGCTGGCGGAACTGGTGGAATTCGTGCGGGTCGG
>WNFI01655145.1_pt1 | contig 53045 bp, 63 predicted proteins | sample 5400471 | NCBI WGS metagenome assembly WNFI01 (sample SAMN13153348, study PRJNA577476) | soil metagenome | isolation source: 100 cm saprolite on Douglas fir-dominated hillslope | place: USA:California | collected 2013-09-17
GATGAAGGTGTTCAACTGCGCGAGCTGCGCGGTGAAGTTGGCGGACAGGATCGACTGCTGGCTGGCGGTGTTGGACGGGTTCGAGGCGGAGATCGCAGTTGTGTTGATCTGCGCCAGAAGGTTCGAGACCGACGTGGCACCCGCGATGGCCACGGAGAGAATACCCGTGGCGCTCGACAGGCTCTGCTGGACCGCGTCAAAGGCCTTGATGTTGGAGCGAAGGCCCTGGGCGATGGCAAAGTTCGCCGCATCGTCAACCGCGCCCGTAACCTTGAGGCCGGTGGAGATGCGGTTCTGCGTGGTGTTGAGGTTGAACTGAGTGGTGCCGAGATTGACCAGCGCCACCTGGGCGCCGACGTTCGTGTTGATAGAAGCCATGTCAAATTTCTCCTGTTCTAGGGGAACAACAGGCCTTCTGGCCTGGGACAGCCGACGCCCTTGCGGGTATCGACGGCCGTACCGTGGGCGAACCTACCGGCCAAAAGTTAACACAAGGTTTACGCCTACGGTTACAAAACAATTAAAAATCAAGGTAAATTTTATCCGCATTGTTCCGATCTAAGGTCTTGGCCGAAAAGAGAAAGGCCCGTCCGCGCGAACGGACGGGCCTTTCAAACTGGCTCCCCGGGTCTGATTCGAACAGACGACCAACCGGTTAACAGCCGGTTGCTCTACCGCTGAGCTACCGGGGATCAAATTCGTTTGGGTTATAACCACTCCCGTCCTCACATTCCAGCCCGCCCCCGCGGCTGGAAAAAATTTTGCGGTGACGAAGATGCCGGAGGCCGGGAAATGGAGGCCGGGGCCGGAATCGAACCGGCGCGTGCGGGATTTGCAGTCCCGAGCATTACCACTTTGCTACCCGGCCCATCTCAGGGGGCGCAGCGCTCATCCAGTGATACGCTGGCGATGGCGGTGGAGATATAGATTGCATCCGCGCGGGTCAACCCGCCGTGATGGGGTGGGGTTGCGAGATTGTCTTCGCGGCCTCAATTCCTTATCCTCCGCGGCCGACGCGCATTATCGAGACTCGCCAAGATCTGGATCATGGCCGATTACACCGCCGCCCGTTTGAACATGGTTGAAAGCCAGGTGCGCCCGAACCGGGTCACCGACACGCGCGTTCTGGGCGCGCTGCTGGACGTCCCGCGCGAACTCTTCCTGCCGGAGCGCCTGCGGGGTGTCGCTTACGTGGATGAGGACCTGCCCGTGGCACCGGGTCGCTATCTGATGGAGCCGATGGTGTTTGCCCGGCTGCTGCAGACGGCGCGCATAAAGCCGATCGATACCGCGCTTGAGATCGGCGGGGCCACTGGTTATGGCGCCGCGGTGATCGCCCAGCTCGCGCTGCGCGTCGTGGCGCTGGAAGACAGCCGTGAGACCGCCGCCACCGTGGAAGCCGCCCTGCGCCGGCTCGACGTGCGCAACGTCAAGACTGTCACCGGCTTACTCGCCGACGGATATCCGGCGGACGCCCCGTATGACGTGATCGTCTTCGGCGGCGCCGTCGAGCACGTCCCGTCGCCAATAGCGGACCAGTTGGCGGAAGGCGGCCGATTGCTGGCGGTGATTGCACCGCCCGGCGAGCCCGGACGGGCGACCCTGATCACCCGGATTGGCGGGGCGCTGTCGCGACGGATCGTGTTTGACGCGGGCACGCCGCTGCTGCCCGGCCTGCAACTCGAACCGGGATTTGCGTTTTGACGCTCGTCGACTCACTAGAGGTCAGCGTCGAACAAGTCGCCGCGGACCGCCGGGCCGGGAAGACGATGGCGCTTCTCGACGTCCGCGAGTCGTGGGAGACCGACATCTGCGCGATCGAAGGCAGCCTCAAGATTCCGCTCGGCACGCTGCCGCAAAATGTCGGACGATTGCCGCAGGAAGAGCCTCTCGTCGTCGTGTGTCACCACGGGGCACGCTCGTTGCAAGCGGTCATGTGGCTGCGGGCTCAGGGGTTCGATAACGCGGTGAATTTGCGTGGCGGCATCGACACCTGGGCCAGGACGATCGATCCGGCCATGGCGACTTACTAGGCGCAAGGATTCAGATGAACCGGCTGTCACTGCTCAAGGCCATGGTCATCGCCGGTGCCGCCGCGGCCGCTTCGAGCACTCTCACCGACGCCTCGGCCCAGACCATCGACGATGCCATGGCCTCGGCCTATCGGACCAATCCGCAGCTGCTCTCGTCGCGGGCCCAGCTCAGGGCGCTGGATGAAGGCGTCCCCCAGGCGTTGTCCGGATGGCGTCCCACCGTCACGCTCAACGGATCGCTCGGCAAGGCGCGCGACGTTACGCGAAGGCAGACCACCTTGCCTGGCGACGTCAGCGGCGGCACGACAGTCACGGAAGGTCCGCGGACACCGGACGCGGCGAGCGTCCAGCTGACGCAGCCGCTTTACCGCGGCGGGCAGACGCTGGCGCAGACCAGCCAGGCGGAGAACAACGTCCAGGCCGGCCGCGCCAGCCTGGTGAGCGTCGAGCAGCAGGTCCTGCTGCAGGCGGCGACGGCGTACGCGAATCTTCTGCGCGACCAGGCGACGCTCGAGCTCAGCATCAACAACGAGGAAGTCCTGCGGCGCCAACTCGAGCAGACGCAAAACCAGTTCGACGTCGGCCAGGTGACGCGCACCGACGTGTCGCAAGCCGAGGCGCGCCTCGAGCAGGCGCGCGCCGCACATATCCAGGCGGAGGGAAACCTCGCGAGCACGGGGGCCACGTACGAGAGAATTACCGGCCAGACGGCGCCGCCGAAGGTGAGCACGCCGCATTTGCCGCCCTATTTGCCGCAGAACTACGACGATGTTCGGGCCGGTATTGCGAACAATCCGGACATCGTCGCCGCACGCTACAATGAGAAGGCGGCGGCCGATGCCGTCGACGTGTTCCTCGGCCAGAAGCTGCCGCTGGTGAACCTCACCGGCATCATCCAGCGCAACACCGAAACGGGCGGTGGCGTCGGCCGCGGCGTGCAGCAGGATAACGCGACGGTCGCCGTCACGGTCACCATGCCGCTGTATCAAGCGGGCCTGATCGATGCCCAGGCGCGTCAAGCCAAGGAGACCGCGGGGCAGAGGCGCATCGACATCCAGACGCAGCAGCGGTCGACGATCGAGGTCGGCGTGCAGAACTGGGATCTGCTCAATTCGGCCCGCGCCCAGGTCACGTCGTTCACCTCGCAGGTGCGCGCGTCGGAAATCGCGCTGGAGGGCATCACGGAAGAACAGCGCGTGGGCTTGCGGACCGTCATCGAGGTGCTGAACGCCGAGCAGGACCTGTTCACCGCCCGGGTCAACCTGGTCAGCGCCCAGCGCGATGAGACGGTGTTTGCCTATCAGCTGGCTGCGTCCGTTGGGCACCTCACGGCGGCCGAGCTGGCCCTGCAGGTGGAGCTTTATGACGCGGTGGCGCATTACAACGACGTCCGCGGCCGCTGGTACGGCACCAATATCGACAATCCGGACCGTAACGCCCGCGGCTTGACGTCCGGGACGCCCTAACGCCGCCCGCGCAAGCGGCGCCAGCAGCCTCCGGTAGGGGAGTGCCGCGCAATTGTGCTGGCGTTCCGCTGCGGTCTCGAATAGCTTGAAAGACAATCCGGATTCGATACATGGCCGATCCCAAACCCGCGTCCGCCGAACCGTCAATGGAGGAGATCCTAGCCTCCATCCGCCGGATTATTTCCGAGGATGGCGGCGACGCGGGCAAGGCTCCTCCCGCGGCACCGGAAGCGGCCGCGGCACCGGCACCCGCCGCCGCGGTACCAGCTCCCCCGCCGCCGCCCGCGCCCGCGGCGCCACCGAAGGCTGCGGCTCCGCCACCGCCGCCGCCCGAACCTGAGCCAGCGCCGCCGGAGCCGGAGCCCGAAGCGGTTGCTGAGCCGGAACCTGAACCGGAGCCCGAGCCGCCCGCGCCCGAGCCAATGCCGGAGCCCGAGCCGGTCCTCGAGCTCACCGAGCTTGCACCGGAGGAGCCCGCGCCGGTCATGGCGCGCTCGGCGATGTCCGACCTCGACGCGCTAGTGTCTGAATCGACCGCGGCCGCGTCCGCTCAGGCGCTCGCCAGCCTCAATCGGATCAGCGCCGGCGGCCGAACCCTCGAGGACGTGGTCAGAGATTGCTTGCGGCCGCTGCTGAAGGACTGGCTCGACCGCAACTTGACGACTCTGACCGAGCGTCTGGTTCAGAAGGAAATCCGGCGCATCACCGGCCAGATCGACTAGCGTCGGTCCGCCATGAGTGATCCGCGCTCCCCCGGCGCCCGGACGGCCGCGTCCCACTCCGCATCGGGCCAGTCCGAATCGGCCCACTCCGGATCGGCGCAGTCCGAATCGATGCAGGCTGCACCGTCGGACGCCGCACCCGACAAGACGTATCGGCCGGCCGAGATCGAGGCCAAACATTACGCGCGCTGGGAACAGTCCGGCGCGTTCCGCGCCGGCCGCAATTCCGGGCAGCCCTATACCATTGTCATTCCGCCGCCGAACGTCACCGGCAGCCTGCATATGGGCCACGCCCTCAACAACACGCTGCAGGACATCCTGATCCGCTATCACCGGATGAAGGGGCGCGACACGCTCTGGCAGCCCGGCACCGATCACGCGGGCATCGCCACGCAGATGGTGGTCGAGCGCCAGCTCGCGGCCGAGGGGATCGGGCTCGCGCGCGGCGAGACGGCCGGCGGCAAGGCGAAGCTCCTCTCGCGCGACGAGTTCGTCGCGCGGGTGTGGAAATGGAAGGAGGAGAGCGGGGGCACGATCACCCGCCAGCTCCGCCGGCTCGGCGCCTCGGTCGATTGGTCGCGCGAGCGCTTCACCATGGATGAGGGATTGTCGGCCGCCGTCCTCAAGGTGTTCGTCGACCTCTACCGCCAGGGCCTGATCTACAAGGACAAGCGGCTGGTCAATTGGGATCCCAAGTTCCACACCGCGATCTCCGACCTCGAAGTCGAGCCGCGCGAGGTGAAAGGGAATCTCTGGCACATCAAGTATCCGATCGACGGCTCCTCCGACGAATTCATCGTGGTGGCGACGACGCGGCCGGAGACCATGCTAGGCGACACCGCTGTCGCGGTTCACCCGGATGACGAGCGGTGGAAGCGATATGTCGGCAAGTCGGCGATCCTGCCGCTGGTCGGGCGCAAGATCCCGATCGTCGCCGACGAATACAGCGACCCGGAGAAGGGCACTGGCGCGGTCAAGATCACGCCGGGGCACGACTTCAACGACTTCGAGGTCGGCCGCCGGCACAACCTTGAAGCGCTCAACATCTTCACGCCCAACGCGCATTTGAACGACACGGTGCCGGAGCCATATCGCGGGCTCGACCGCTTCGAGGCACGCAAGCGCATCGTCGCCGATCTCGAGGCGCAAGGGCTGCTGGTCAAGACCGAGCCGCATGTCCACATCGTGCCGCACGGCGACCGGTCGGGTGTTCCGATCGAGCCGTATCTCACCGAGCAATGGTACGTGAACGCCAGGAAGCTCGCCGAGCCGGCGATCGAAGCGGTGGAGCAGGGGCGCACCGTGTTCGTGCCCGAGCAGTGGACCAAAACCTACTTCCACTGGATGCGCAACATAGAGCCGTGGTGCGTCTCGCGCCAGCTGTGGTGGGGCCATCAGATCCCGGCCTGGTACGGCCCGGATCGCAAAGTGTTCGTCGCGATGAACGAAGCCGAGGCGCGCAAAGAGGCGCGCGAGCATTACGGCAAGGACGTCGAGCTCGCGCGCGATGCCGACGTGCTGGACACCTGGTTCTCGTCGGCGCTGTGGGCGTTCTCCACGCTCGGCTGGCCCGAGCAGACGCCCGAGCTCAAGCGCTACTATCCGACCGACGTGCTGGTGACCGGGTTCGACATTATCTTCTTCTGGGTCGCGCGGATGATGATGATGAGCCTTCACTTCATGAAGGATGTGCCGTTCCGCACCGTCTACATTCATGCCCTTGTGCGCGACGCCAAGGGCCAGAAGATGTCGAAGTCGAAGGGGAATGTGATGGACCCCCTCGAGTTGATCGACAAATTCGGCGCCGACGCGCTGCGCTTCACGCTAACGGCACTCGCGGTGCCGGGCCGTGACATCAAGCTCGCCGAAGGCCGCGTCGAAGGCTATCGCAACTTCGCCACCAAGCTGTGGAACGCGGCGCGCTATGCGCAGATGAACGCCTGCGTCGTGCCGGCGGATTTCTCGCTCCGCGATGTCGAGCTGACTCAGAAGGTGAACGGCTGGATCGTCGGTGAACTGCGGTCGGCTGCGCTCGCCTTCGAAGAGGCCCTTGCCGCCTTCCGCTTCAACGACGCGGCGGGCGTGCTCTACCAATTCGTCTGGGGCACCTTCTGCGACTGGTATCTCGAGTTCACCAAGCCGATCCTCCAGGGCACCGACGCGGCGGCGAAAGCGGAAACACGCGCCGTCACTGCCTGGGCCTTGCGGGAGAGCCTGAAGCTGCTCCATCCGATCATGCCGTTCGTCACCTCGGAGCTGTGGGAACGCCAGGGTTTTGAGGAAGGGGGCCGCGAGGGCATGTTGATGCTGGCGGAGTGGCCCGACGCGAAGGCGTGGCCGGCCGATCCGGCCGCCGCGGCCGAGCTCAATTGGATCGTCGAAGTCGTGTCGCAGATCCGCACGCTCCGCTCCGAAACGAACGTGCCCCATGCGGCCCGCCTGGCGGCCAGCTACAAGGACGCAAGCCCGGCGGCGCGCGACCGGTTCCAGCGCTACGCCGATATCATCCGCACCTTGGCGCGGCTCGACAGCCTGGCCCCCGCCGACACGGTCGCGAAGGGGGCCGTCCAGCTCGTCGTGCCCGAGGCCACGCTCGTCCTGCCGCTTGCCGGAATTATCGACCCGGCCGCCGAACGTGCCCGGCTGCAGAAGGAGATCAAGAAGCTCGAGGGCGATGTCGCCGGCATCGACCGGCGCCTCGCCAATCCGGACTTCATCGCCAAGGCCGACCCGGAGGTCGTGGAGGAGAACCGCGAGCGCCGCGCGGACGTCGAGGCGGCGCGATCGCGCCTGGTGACGGCGCTCGGACGACTCGAGGCGCTCCGATGACCATCAAGTTGACCGAAGCCGAAGAGGAGTTGATCGCCGCCGCCCGCAAGGTGATCAGCGACCGCTACAAGGAAAACCGCCACCACATCGGGGCCGCGTTGCGCACCAAGTCGGGTCGGATCTACACCGCGGTGCATCTCGACACCTATGTCGGCCGGGCGTCGGTCTGCGCCGAGGCGATCGCGGTCGGCCAGGCGATGTCGGCTGGCGACACCGACATCGAATGCATAGTTTCCGTCCGTCACCCGCGACCGCGCGAGACCTATCGCGAGATCCAGATCGTGTCGCCGTGCGGCATCTGCCGCGAGATGCTGGCGGATTTCGCGCCGAACTCGGTGGTGATCGTGCCCGACGACGGTGCCATCGCGCGGGTGCCGATCAAGGCGCTGCTGCCCAACAAGTACCTCCGGAAGACCTGATCGATGGGCGACGATCGAGACCGGCACGCGGCGTTCATGCGTCGTGCCATCGAGATCAGCCGTACCAAGATGCGTGTGGGCGAAGGTGGCCCGTTCGGGGCCGTGATCGTGCGCGACGGCGTGATCATCGGCGAGGGCTGGAACCGGGTCCTGGCGACTCACGATCCGACGGCGCACGCGGAGATCGTCGCCATCCGCGACGCGTGCGCGCGGCTCGGTACCTACAGCCTGACGGACGCGGAGATCTACGCGACGTGCGAGCCCTGCCCGATGTGTCTCACGGCCATTCTCTGGGCGCGGATCGGCCGGTTGTATTTTGCCAACTCGCGCATCGACGCGGCGGCGATCGGCTTCGACGATGCCCGGTTCTACGACGAGGTTGCCCTGCCGTTGGAGCAACGATCGCTGCCGGCGGAGCGGCTGCTGGCCGACGAGGCCCGCGCGGTGTTCGCCGAATGGGACGCAAAGCCGGATAAGGTGCGATACTGAGGCGATACGGACGGGGAGGAAGCGGCCATGGATCACGCGGCGCTGCGGGCCAAGGCAGACACTCTCCGGCGGCTTCATCACGGGCCCGCCATCCTGGTCCTGCCCAATGCATGGGACGTCGCGAGTGCGCGGATCGTCGAAGAGGCCGGATATCCGGCGATCGCGACGACGAGCGCCGGCGTGGCGTTCGCGCTGGGATATCCGGACGGCGAGCGGATCAGCCGCGATGAGATGCTGGAGGCGGTCGGCCGCATCGCCAGCCGGGTGCGCGTCCCGGTCACCGCGGATCTGGAAGCCGGGTATGGGCCGGAGCCGGCCGATACGGCCGAGACCATCCGGCGGGCCATCGAGGTCGGCGTCGTCGGCGCCAATATCGAGGACGGCACGCATCGGCGGGAGCAGCCGCTCTGCTCGATGAACCTGGCCGTCGCCAGGATTGCCGCCGCCCGCAAGGCCGCCGACGCGGCGGACGTTCCTTTCGTCATCAATGCGCGCACCGACTCCTATCTGGCCGCGCGCCTCTTTGGCGGGCCGGCGGACGAGCGCTGCTTCGAGGAGACGGTGCGTCGCGGCCGGGCGTACCGGGACGCGGGAGCCGACTGCATCTTCGTTCCCGGCCTGGCCGACCGCGAGATTATCCGGCGGCTGGTTCAGGACATCGGCGGCCCGATCAACATTCTGGCCGGGCCGGACAGCCCACCAGTCCCGGAGCTCCAGGCGCTGGGCGTGGCCCGCGTGAGCATGGGCGGCATGGTGATGCGCGCAACCCTGGGCCTGGTGCGCCGCGCCGCCGCCGAATTGCGCGCCGCCGGCACGTTCGGCTTCGCCGACGGCGCCGTCGGTCACTCGGACATGAACAAGGCCCTGGGTGAATAGCGCCGCCGGGCGGTGTAAGCGGAAGGTAAGCGCCACGAAAGGCTGGCGTAGGTTCGGGACGTTAAATGAATTCGCGACATCAGAATGGGTCTAAAAACGGTGGTATCGTAAGCCTAAGTAATCGGCTGTGTGTTCGGCCAGGGTCGGGAGGAGCAAGGAGCCAAATCATGAAGAGGACCAATCGACACCTCATCGCAGGCGCCGTCGCTACGACGGTGCTTGTGGCCGGGTGCAGCGACGCTGTGATGGTCAATCGTTCCGAGATCGCGGCCGGCTACACGGGTGATTTCTATGTGCAAACCCAAGCCCAGAACGGCGTCAACGCGGTCGTGCTTCGGAACAGCCCGTTCCCTCCAGACTCGGTGATCTCAGCCATCCAGTCGCGTTATCAGAGCAATCAATACCGGTTTGGTCCGGGACCGGCGCCGCAGAACTGGAACGGATATACGGTCGTGATCGGTTTCGGCGGACCGACGATCGGCAATCAGAACCTCTGCCAGAATCCGAACCTGCCCCTGCGGCTGCAGAGTGCAGGCGAGACGTCGGTCATTGGCGACTACTGCTACGGCAACATCCTGATCAGCGAGGCGCAGGGATGGACCGGTGCTGTGAGTGGTCCGCAGGACCCGCGCTTCAGCAAGCTGATGGGCGCGGTCGTGGCGGAGCTGCTTGCGGACAAGCGCCGCTACGGCAAGCACGGAGGAGGCGGCTCGACACCGCCACGCTGACATAGGCTTACAACCCGGCCGGGAGCGGGGCGGTGCCTGGCGCGCCGCCCCGGTATACGGCCCGTTTTATTTGGACATCGTCGGCACGCGCCGGTACAACCGGTGGGGTCGAAAAACTTTATTAATAAATTTCTGCTTTTATGACCTACTAGTTAGGTGCCGCCAGCCGCTGGGGGAAATGTTGTGCCGCCGCCCGACAAAACTAAGCGTGTCCTGGTTGTCGACGACTCAAAGGCCGTCTGCCTCAATCTACGGAGCTTCCTGAAAGAGCTCGGCTTCGCCAATGTCGACATGGCGGAAGACGGGCTGATCGCCCTCGAGAAGCTGCGCGTCGACAGCCGCGGCTACATCCTGATCATCTCCGACTGGCGCATGGACCGCATGAACGGCTACGAGCTGCTCAAGGCCGTGCGCGAAGACGTCACGACCAAGCATATCCCGTTCATCATGATCACCGCCCAGAACTCGCCGGAGAATGTCGTGCTGGCCAAGAATGCGGGGGTGAACAACTACATCATCAAGCCGTTCACCGTCGCCACGCTGAAGCAGCGGTTGGAAGCGGTTCTCGGGACCTTGAACTAAAGCGCCGAATCGAAGCGCCAGCCGCGCCGCAGCGCGGCGACGTGGAAGCTTACAAAACGTTTACCCATTTTGTTGTGTTTTTATACGCTTCCCGCGTAGTCTAGCGCTGGAGGTAGACTTGGCCGTGGACCCGAATATCCACATTCTCGTGGTCGATGATTTCGAGAATATTGCGCGAACTCTGCGCAGCCAGTTGAAGCAGCTGGGCTTCACCAACGTCGATGTCGCGATGAGCGGCACCGAGGCCTTGCAGAAGATGAAGGCGACGAAGGATTACGGCCTCGTCCTGGCCGATTGGGCCATGCCCGACATGAGTGGGCTGCAGCTTCTCCAGCAGGTCCGGATGGATCAGGAAATCCGCCGGGCGCGCTTCATCATGGTCACCGGAAACACGAACCCGAGCGACGTGGCGGCGGCCAAGCAGGCCGGCGTCAACGGCTACATCGTCAAGCCGTACAACCTTACCAAGCTGAAGCAGCAGGTCTGGACCACGCTCGGATCCGCGGCCTGACCGATCCGGCTCAGGCGCTGTGATCGCGCAGCGCTTCGACGATGAAATTGCCCAGCCGGCCCGCGGCGTGCGTTCAGTCTCGATAGGACGGATCGAGGCGATCGAGCTTCTTGAGCAGCGCCGGCCATTCCAGGAGCCCGAACCGCCGCCGCACGCCCGGCTGATAGAGCCGGTAGGACTCCATGACGATGTTGTCGGGCGGAAGGTTGAGCTCGGTGTTGCACGACAAGGCGGCGACCTGGACCTGGCACGCGCGTTCCAGGCGGAAGATGCTGTTGAACGCCTCCGGAATGCTGGCGCAGGCGACCAGAAGCCCGTGATTGCGCAGGATCATGCCTTCGCTGTCGCCCATGTTGCGCAGCAGGCGCTCTTGCTCGTCCAGGTTCAGCACGATGCCTTCGTAGTCGTGATAGGCGATCTGGGCGAAGCGCATCGACGTCTGCGCCAGCGGCAGCAAGCCGCATTTCATCGCCGACACCGCCATGCCGGCGATGGTGTGGCTGTGGATGACGCAGTCGACCTCGTGACGGGCGCGGTGGATCGCGCTGTGGATGACGTAGCCGGCGCGGTTGATGCCGAACTCGGTCGGGTTGAACAGGACCTTGCCGTCGAGATCGACCTTGACGAAACACGAGGCGGTCATCTGGTCGTACAGCATGCCGTACGGATTGATCAGGAACGCGCCATCCTCGCCGGGGACCCGCGTCGTGATGTGGTTGGCGGTCATTTCGGTCATGCCGTACAGGTCCATCAGCCGGTAGCAGGCGGCGAGATCGACCCGCTTCTGCCATTCCTCGGGGCTGACCTGCTCGCGGACGGTCCTGGTTTTCTTCAACGGCTGGACGGACATGGCGGTCTCTCCGGCGAAAAGGCTGGTTTGTCCGATCTTAGAGGGCTCCCGGCCGGATCGGAAGGCCTGAACGGCCCTGTTCAACCGCGAAGCGGCTTTGTATGTTCCGGCAAAACAATCCGACCCAGATAGGGGACCCATGGCCACGACGAAGTTCGATAAGTCCAAATTGCCCAGCCGGCACACCACCGTGGGGCCGACCAGCGCGCCGCACCGGTCGATGCTGTACGCCATGGGCCTGTCGGAACAGGAGGTGGCGCAGCCGCTGGTCGGCGTGGTCACGACCTGGAATGAAGCGGCACCCTGCAACATCACGCTGTCCCGCCAGGCCCAGGCGGTGAAGAAAGGCGTCAAGGCCGGGAGCGGCACGCCGCGCGAATTCACCACCATCACCGTGACGGACGGCATTGCCATGGGCCATGCCGGCATGAAGGCGTCGCTGGTGAGCCGCGAGGTGATCGCGGATTCGACCGAGCTCACCGTCCGCGGCCACTGCTACGACGCGCTGGTCGGGCTTGCCGGCTGCGACAAGTCGCTGCCCGGGCTGATGATGGCCATGGTCCGGCTCAACATTCCGTCGATCTTCATCTATGGCGGAACGATCCTGCCGGGAAAATTCCACGGCAAGGATGTCACGATCGTCGACGTCTTCGAGGGCGTCGGCAAGCACGCGGCAAAGACCATGTCCGATGCCGAGCTGCGCGAGCTCGAGCTGGTGGCACTGCCCACTGGCGGGTCGTGCGGCGGCCAATACACCGCGAACACGATGGCCTGCGTCTCGGAAGCGCTGGGCCTCGCCTTGCCGGGCTCGGCCGGAACGCCGGCGCCGTACGACAGCCGCGACCGTTTCTGCGAGCAGGCCGGCGAGCAGATCATGAACCTGATCAAGCTCCAGCTCCGGCCGCGCGACATCGTGACGCGGAAGGCGCTGGAGAACGCGGCGGTCGTGGTCGCGGCGACCGGCGGGTCGACGAATGCCGGCCTGCACCTCCCGGCCATCGCCAACGAGGCCGGGATCGACTTCGATCTCTACGATGTCTGCCGCATCTTCCGCAAGACGCCCTACATCGCCGATCTGATGCCGGGCGGCAAATACACCGCGACCGACCTCTATCACGTCGGCGGCGTCCAGGTGGTGATGAAGGAGCTGCTCGACGCCGGGCTGCTGCACGGCGACTGCATCACGGTGACCGGCAAGACGCAGGCGGAGAATCTCCGCCGGGTGAAGTTTCCGGCCGATCAGAAAGTGATCTACCGGGTGAAGTCGCCGCTGTCCAAGACCGGCGGCGTGGTGGGCCTGAAGGGCAACCTGGCGCCCGAAGGCGCCATCGTGAAGATCGCCGGGATGAAGAAGCTGCAGTTCAGCGGCCCGGCGCGCGTGTTCGAGCGCGAGGAAGACGCCCTCACCGCCGTGCTGACCCAGAAGGTCAAGATGGGCGATGTGCTCGTGCTGCGCTACGAAGGTCCGAAGGGCGGGCCTGGGATGCGCGAGATGCTGTCGACCACCTCGGCCATCTACGGCCAGGGCTGGGGCGACAAGGTGGCGCTGATCACCGACGGCCGGTTCTCCGGGGGGACCCGCGGCTTTTGCATCGGCCATATCGGCCCCGAGGCGGCGGTGGGCGGGCCGATCGGCCTGCTCAAGGACGGCGACATCATCGACATCGACGCGGAGAAGGGCACGCTCGACGTGCGGCTCTCCAAGGCCGAGCTGGACAAGCGGCGCAAGGTCTGGAAGCCGCGCCAACACGACTTCCAGTCGGGCACGCTGTGGAAATACGCGCAGACCGTCGGTCCGGCCGTGAAAGGTGCCGTCACGCAACCCGGCGCCAAAGCCGAGACGCATGTGTATGCGGACATTTGAGCCGTCAGCGATCAGCGTTCAGCTGTCAGCTTGGCTGAAAGCTGACGGCTGAAAGGCTGACCGCTATGGCCACCATCGCCGTCGCCGGCTTCCACCACGAGACCAACACCTTCGCGCCGTCGAAGGCGACGTACGACGATTTTGTCGGCGGCGGCGGCTGGCCGCCGCTGACCCGCGGCAGCGGGGCGATCGACGTGGTCGACGGCATGAACATCTCCCTCGCCGGATTTGCCACGGCGGCGCGCGCGGCCGGGCATCGCCTCGTGCCGTTGATCTGGGCCAACGCGACACCGTCGGCGCATGTGACCCGCGACGCCTATGAGCGCATCACCGCGGCCTTGCTCGAAGAGCTCGGCACGACCGAAAAGGTCGACGCGATCTATCTCGATCTGCACGGCGCCATGGTCACCGAGCATCTCGACGATGGGGAAGGGGATCTGCTGCGGCGCGTCCGGGCGGCCGTGGGCCGGCGCATGCCGATCGTGGTCAGCCTCGACTACCACGCCAACATCACCGAGGCGATGGTTGAGCACGCCGACGCGCTGATCGGCTATCGCACCTATCCGCATATCGACATGGCGGAGACCGGTGCGCGCGCCGCGGCCCTGCTCGCGCGGATTCTGGAGCTCGGAAACGCGCCGACCAAGGCTTTCGCCAAGCTCGGCTTCCTCATCCCGCTCACCGCGCAATGCACGATGCTGGAGCCGTCAATCCGGCTGTTCAATCGGCTGGCGGCGCTGGAGACCGAAAGCGGTGCCTGCTTCACCTTCTCCGGCGGCTTTCCGGCCGCCGATATCGCCGAGTGCGGGCCGTCGGTCCTGGGCTACGCCTTCGATGGCCGGCTGAACCTAGCCTTCACCCGATTAGCCGGCGATGTTGCCGACGCCGAAGCCGAATTCGTCGCCGAGTTTCTGTCGCCCGAAGACGGTGTCGCCCGCGCGATCGCCCGCAGCCGCCCCGGCGGGCCGCCGGTGATCCTGGCCGACACCCAGGACAATCCCGGCGGCGGCGGCAATGGCGACACGGTCGGGATTCTCCAGACCCTGCTGCAGCAGCGGGCGCAGGGGGCCGTGGTCGGCCTGCTGATCGATCCCGCGTCGGCGGCGCGCGCCCATGCGGCCGGCGCCGGCGCCGAGCTGGAGTTCTCGCTGGGCGCCATCTCGGGGCTTCCCGGTCACACGCCCTGCCGCGGCCGGTTCAAGGTCGAGCGGCTGGGCGACGGCAACTTCGTCGGCTCGGGGCCGTTCTATCGCGGCAGCAAGATGCGGCTGGGACCGATGGCGGCTTTGCGCCGCGACGGGGTCACGGTGGTGCTCGCGTCCAAGAAGGTTCAAGCCGCGGATCAGGCCATGTTCCGCTGTCTCGGCATCGAGCCGGCGCGGCAGTCGATCCTGGCGCTGAAAAGCTCGGTGCATTTCCGGGCCGATTTCCAGCCGATCGCGTCCGAGGTCCTGGTCGTCGCGGCCCCGGGCCCGGTGCCGGCCGATCCGGCCACATTGCCGTGGACGAAGCTGCGGCCGGGCGTGCGGCTGCGGCCGAAGGGCCCGGTCTTCTCCGGGCGCGCATGAGCCTGACCTCAGTCGACCACGTCCAGCTGGCGATGCCCAAGGGCGGCGAGGGACCGGCGCGCGACTTCTACGTGGGTGTCCTGGGGCTGACCGAGATGCCGAAGCCGCCCGATCTCTCTGGGCGCGGCGGCGCCTGGTTCACCTCCGGGACGGTCAACGTTCATCTCGGCGTCGATCCGGAGTTCCGGCCGGCGGTCAAGGCGCATCCGGCCTTCCAGGTGGCCGACATTCGCGGCATCGAGCGGCGCGCCCGGGCCGCCGGTTACACAATTGCGACAGGCGAGCCTTTGCCTGGCTTCGATCGCATCTTCGTGTACGATCCCTTCGGCAACCGCATCGAGCTGATGCAGAAATCCTGACAGGGGGCGGGCGGATGAAAAAAACGGGGGCGGTGATGGCCATGGCCGTCATCGTAATGGTGGCTTGGGCCATCGACGGGACATCGGCGGCGGCGCAGTCGGCCGATCGGCACGAAGGCTATTATTATCCGGCCGTCAGCAGCCGCGAGGTCTACGTGTCGCGGGCCCAGGTCCTCAAAGACAGCACGCGCTCGCGGCGCCTCGGGTTCGTGAGCGGCCTGACGCAGCAGCTGGCCGAGCAGCCTTACGCCCCGACTTATGCCGTGTTCGCGAAGGGCGACTACGCCAAGCGGCTGATCGTCGTCGCCTATGGCGAGGGGCAGTACAACACCGTGTACCGGGCGCGGGCGCTGTTCGCCTCGATGACGGCGCTGGCGCGGCTGACGCCGCTGTTCCAGGAGCTGCAGGTCGAGGAGCTCTTCACGTTCTTCGATCTGTGCAAGCTGCTCGGCTTCGCCGACATCACGATCAGCGACGGCGACAAATTCGCCCACCAGATCACGATCAAGTGACGCGCCTCGCGCTCACCGCAGCAGCAGGAGAACGACCCCGGCGACGGTGAAGGCGACGCCGGTCAGGCGCGGCAGGTCGAGCCGCTCGTTGTGCAGCAGCAGGGCGCCCAGCAGCAGGGTGAACAGCGGATAGGTGGCGACCAGCGGCGCCACCACGCTGACATTGCCCTGGTTCAGCGCCGCGTAGAGCGAAAACGTGGCGGCGCCGTTGACCACGCCGACCAGCATGAACCAGGCGACGCCCTTGCGGTTGAGCGCCGGTCGAGACGGTCCCTCGCGGAGCCGCACGCTGGTGGTGACCACGGCACTCGAGAGCGTGTAGCCGATGACGCCGGCGGCAAACGGATTGGGCCAGGCGAGCAGGCCGAGCTTCAACACCGCCTGCGCGATGCCGCGCAGCATGGCGCCGCCGATCGGCAGCCACAGCGCCCGGCGGGGCCAGGAGCGAGGGGTGTCGCGCGGCTGCCAAGTGAGGAGGGCCACACCGGCGATGATCGCCGCCACCGCGACGGCCGCGAGGAGCGTCGGACGCTCGCCCAGGAACAGCACCGCGGCGATGATGGCGAAGAAGGGTGCTGTGCTGCCGACCGTGCCGGTGATCGTCGGCCCCATGCGGCGGCTGCCCTCGAAGGTGAGCAAGGTGACGACGCCGGGATAGATCAGCCCGACGCCGGCAAACAGCGCCACCGCGCGCAGGTCCCATCCGCCGCTGTCGAGGAGCCACGGGGCCGCCAGCCAGCACAGCACGGTCGTCGTTGGAACGCTGATCGTGGCGCCGGTGGTGGATCCGACGTGGCGCAGGCCGTATTGCGTGAGTACCAGGCCGAGGCCGAAGAAGACGGAGGCAAGCAGAGCGATGGGGACGGCGAGATTGGCGGTCATGCCGCAAGCTAGACCGGCCGGGCCGCCCGGACCAAGCGGCCTCTTGACGCGCGGCTGGCGACTGCCCTATTAATTGTCCAGTTAATTAACGTATTGGTTAAATGAACCCGACTCCCGACCTCGACCGTACCTTTGCCGCCCTGGCGGATCCGGTGCGCCGCGCCATCATCGTAAGGCTCGCCGCCGGTGAAGCCACGGTCAGCGAGCTGGCCTCGCCGTTCGCGATTTCGCTGCCGGCCATCTCGCGGCATCTGAAGGTGCTCGAGAAGGCCGACCTGCTCGTCCGCATCCCGGACGGCCAGCATCGGCGCTGCCGGCTGCGCGCGGCGAAGCTGCGCGAGGCGGCCGAGTGGATCGATTTCTACCGGCAATTCTGGGAGGACAGCTTCGACCGGCTTGCCGAGCATTTGCGCGAGGTGACAGCGAACAAGGAGCAACGCCATGGCAAATCCCGCCGCCGCCGTAAATGACGCCGAGCGCGTGCTGACGATCACGCGCGTCTTCGACGCGCCCCCGGACGTCGTCTTCAAGGCTTGGATCGATCCGGCCCAGATGGCGCGGTGGCTCGGCCCGCAGAGCGTCAAGGCCGACGTGACGGCGATGGACCCACGGCCGGGCGGCGCGTACCGCGTCACCATGTACGGCGTGTCCAACGGCGCGCAGGTGGTGAACGGCCGTCTCGTCGGCACGTTCCGCGAGGTGAAGCCGGCGGAGCGGCTGGCGTTCACCTGGGCGTGGCTGGATGAGTCCGGCAAGCCCAAGCACGAGACGGTCGTGACGGTGACCTTCCGCGCCAAGGGACGGCAGACCGAGCTGACGTTGCAACAGGCGACGTTCGAAAGCGACGACGCGCGCGGCAAGCACGACCACGGCTGGGTCGGCTCCTTCGACAATCTCGCCGCCCTTCTGGCCGGCCGGCCGGCCCGCTGACGCGCGATGGCGGACATCCTCCATCATCTCGAGATCGCGGCCGCCCCGGCGGAGGTGTACGAGGCTCTCGTCACCCAATCCGGGCTCCGCGGCTGGTGGACCACCGATGCGACCGCGGAGCCGCGAGCCGGCACGGTGGCCGAATTCGGCTTCTATCGGCGGGCGGTGGTGTTTCGCATGCGGATCGCCGAGCTCGAGCCCGACCGGCGCGTGGCGTGGGAGTGTCTGGGCGACCTCGAGGAGTGGACCGGCACGCGGCTGGTCTGGGACGTGACGCCGCATGACAAGGGGGCGACGCTTCGCTTCACCCATGGCGGCTGGCGCTCGACCGCGGGCAGCTTCGCGCACAGCAACACGACCTGGGGCGGGCTGATGCATCGGCTGCGCGATTACGCCGAGGGCAAAGCGCCCGGTCCCTATTTCACTTAAGCGGAGGCTTCGATGACCACTTACGGCGGCGGCTGCGCTTGCGGCGCGATCCGGTATGAGATCGCGGCCGAGCCCCTTTATGCCTTCCAATGCCAGTGCCGGTCATGCCAGCAGTTTACCGGCACCGGCCATGCGTCCGTCATGGTGTTTCCGGAGGCCGCGATCCGCGTCACGGGAGAGGTGCGGGAGTTCGCGCGGCCGGCGGAAAGCGGCGCTCAAACGGTGATGGGGTTCTGCGGCACCTGTGGCTCGGGGCTCTACGGCAGACGCGCTGCCAACCCGGACACGATCGGGGTTCTGGTGGGCAGCCTCGACGAGCCACAGCACTTCAAGCCGCAGGCAGCACTGTTCGCCTCGCGCGGTCACGCCTGGGATCGCCTGGATCCGGCGTTGCCCAAGCTGCCGGGTATGCCCCAGCCATAGGTGAACCCCGTCGGAGGAGAACGGTCAACCTACTGCAGCTCGCACCAGACCGGCGTGTGGTCGGACGCCTTTTCTTTGGCGCGCGGGCCGCGGTCGATGCCGACGTCCTTGAGGCGGTCGGCGGCGGCCGGCGACAGCAGCAGGTGGTCGATGCGGAGCCCGTGGTCGCGCGCGAAGCGGTTCTGGAAGTAATCCCAGTAGGTATAGCGGCGGCCGTGCGGATGAAGCGCGCGGACCGCGTCGGTCCAGCCGTGATGGAGAATCTTGCGGAACGCGGCGCGGGTCTCCGGCTGGACCAGCGCATCGCGCGCCATGGCGCGCACGTCCCACACGTCCTCGTCGGTCAGGCAGACATTGTAATCGCCGCCCAGCACGACCGGCCGCTCGCTGGCGAACAGCCCCTTGGCATGATTGTGAAGCCGCTCGATGAAATCGAGCTTGTAGGCGAATTTCGGTGAATCGATGGGGTTGCCGTTCGGCAGATAGACCGAGGCGACGCGCAGCTCGCCGACGGTCGCCTCGACGTAACGGGCGTGATCATCGTCGGTGCCGCCCGGCAGCTCGTAGATCGGGTCGATGATCTTCTGCTTGGCCAGGATCGCGACGCCGTTATAGGACTTCTGGCCGATGACTTCGCACTGATAGCCGGCGCTCTGGATCTCGAGCCGCGGAAACTCCTCGGTGACGCATTTGAGCTCCTGCAGCAAAACGACGTCGGGGTTGGCGCTTTTCAGCCAGTCGAGGAGATGCGTGAGCCGAGCTTTGACGGAATTGACGTTCCAGGTGGCGATTTTGACCATTGGTACCCGCGCGCGTTCGAGAGCGCAGACTTACCAAGATTGAGCAGCGTGCGCAAAACCTTCATCGACGCGCAGCCGCCCGCCGGCGGCGTCGCCCACGCCACCCACTCCGTCAGCGGCCGGCCGAGCGGCTTGGGCAGCTCTTTCGGCGTCGGCGTGTCCGGGGAGAGGTAGACGGCGAGCCGCGCCGGGCCGGTTACCGACCCGAGATTCACGACAAGCTTGTTGATCCCGTCATTCGGCGCCTGCGGCTTCTGGATGTCCGGGACTTCGAGCGCGAATTCGCAGCTGCCGCCCTCCAGGATCTGCAGGAAGAAGTCCTGCACGGCGCCGTTCGCGTCCTTCTGCGTCAGCGTCGCGGCGCGGCCGTTCAGCGCCACGCTGGCGCGGGTGTGCATCTGCCAGGTCACGGCCGCATTGGTCGTCGGCACGACCTCGTCGACGATCACCACGTGTCGCCGGTCGACCAGCGCGAAGCCGCGGAAAGCGGCGTCGACATCCGCATAAGCCGTGGTCAGGTCGAGGACGGCAATCGCCAGGTCGGCCGTCGATCGGAAGGCGACGAACTTGGCGTCGACCTCAACCTGCTGGTTGCGCTCGTTCACGAGCAGCGTGTTATGGCCGGCGGTGCCGGTCCGATAGTACGTGAACCGCTTGCCGCCGGGCGTCAGGTCGAAATAACCGTCGAGGAGGTAGTCGTTCGTGAAATCGCCGGTGGCGCTGTCGACCGGCGGCAGGTCCGTCGCCCAGCGTACGCGATTGGCGTCCAGCACGAAGCTGCCGAGATCGAGATGGCTGTGATGGTTGTTGTAGGTGTTGGGTCCGCCGCGAAGGGCGAGATAGGTGATGCCGGCCTCCACGGCACTGTCCGTCGGCTGCACCGCGGGAAGCCAATGCGTTGCGTTTTCCTTCCAGTGCCCGCGCAGGACCGCAACCCCGGTCCCTTCGAATTTGCGGTCAAGCGGAATGCGTCCGTCACCCGGGTCGGGCACGTCGGGCGAAAACCACAGCAGGTCCATCGCCGTCGCCTTGGTCTTCTGAGCCGCGATCCAGTTGTAGACCGGCACGTCGAAGCGCTGCGCCAGCCAGCGCACGACCCACGATCCGCTCCGCGTCTCCGGGGAATCCGAATAATTGAACAACAGCCGGCCGCCGCCGGTATCGTCGGCGGCCGGCCCTTCGGCGTAGAGCCGAAACAGCCCCGCGTCGCGGAACCCCGGTGTGTCGGCAAGACCGAAGTCGCTGCCGAGCGCCGTGGTCAAGGCCGAGATCAGGTAGGCCGCGTATTCGGTCGCATAGGTCCAATAGCCCGGGCCTTCGTCCCAGCCGCCTTGCGGGGCATAGCCGCTGAACCCGATGCGGACTGATTTTCGGCAGAGCTCGAAGATCAGCCGCGTCGTGTCGGGGTCCACGGCCTTGGCCCGCTCGAACTCGGCGAGTGCCAGCGCCCCGATCATGAGCCCGCCATTGCCGACGATGTTCCAGTTGCTGGGACGGTACGGCCAGGGCGGATTGGGGCCGCCGGTCAGATCGGCAAGGCCCGGCTTCAGGCCTTTCTCGAGGATCGCCGCCGCGATCTTCCGCTTCTGGTCGGGGTCGAGCTTGTCGAACAGCCAGTCGTAACCGATCGCCGCGGCATGAGTCATCTCGGCGGCGTCGATGAAGTGGTCTTTGCCGTGCCAGACGTCGAAGCCAGAGATCGTGTCGAGGTCGCGGCTGGCCGCCCTGAGGTAAGCATTGCCGCCGGTCATCAGATGCGCCATGCCGAGCGTCTGCACGCTTTGCAGCGCTCGCCGCGCGATGCCCAGATAATCGGTCTTGAGGCGCTGCACCGGGTCCTTGGGCTCGTCGTCCGGCGTGATCAGCGGCGTTGCGACAATCGCGTCGGCGGTCGCCAGCATCTTCTTCAGGATCTTCTGGCCCGCGTCGTTTCCCGCGATCGCGGCCTTGACCCGCCGCAATGCCGCCGCGTCGGCCATGAGCCGCGGCCGCGCCTGCGAAATCTTCTCAAACGTCATGGGTCCCCCCGGACCATGTTATCCCGCGGGATGCAGCACCTGCCGGATGCGCTCTTCGAGGACCGCCCGCTTGACCGGTTTGACGATGTAGGCGTCGACGCCGGCCTGTTTGGCGCGTTTGACCATGTCGGCGGTCGAATGCGCGGTCAGAAAAATCGTCGGGATGCGCTTGTCGCCGGTGAAGCCCCGGCTCTTCAGCTGCTCCACGAACTGGAACCCGTCGGTCGGCTGCATGTTGATATCGCAGAGGATCAGGTGCGGCGCGTCGTCGAGCACCATGGCCAGGGCCGCATCGCCGTCTGCCACCGCACGGATCCCTTCGCAGCCGAGGGCGCGAAGGATCGCGACGACGATCTCGCGCACCATATCCTGGTCTTCGACGACCAGCACATTCAGCCGCGGATAGTCGACGCTGGCCACGTCAGACATTCGCAACAAAGCTGCGGGCGCGGTCGAGCGCCGGGCCGATCTCCGCCAGGTGCGCCTCCGCCGCCGGCCAATCCTCGGCGCCGGCGCTGCGCTCGACGGCCGCGAACAGGTCCGCAAGTTCGGACGCCATGACCGACCGCGCGGCGCCCTTCGCCGTGTGCCCGGTGCGCTGGGCCTCGTCGCGATTGCGCTCGGCCACGGCGCGCCGGATGCGCTCGATCAGCGGCGGGGTGGTGTCGACGAACTGCCGCATGAACGCCCGCGTCCGCTCGTCGAACGAGCCGAGCACCTCGTGCAGCTCGTTCAGATCGAAGGCGGGCGGCCGCGACGCGGGTGCCGGCGCCGGCTCGCTCGGCCGGGGGGCTTGCGCCGGCTCGCCGTGCAGCCAGCGCCGCAGCGTCTCGTCGAGCTGGACCAGCTTCACCGGCTTGGTCAGGTAGTCGTCCATGCCCGCGGCGAAGCAACGTTCGGCTTCGCCGCGCAGCGTCGCGGCGGTGAGGGCCACGATCGGGAGCCGCGACCGGCCGTGTTGACGCTCGCGCTCGCGAATGGCTCCTGCCAGCTCATAGCCGTCCATCTCGGGCATGTAGCAGTCGGTGAGCACGAGGTCGTAGGTCCCAGGAGCGGCGTCGAGAATCTCGAGGGCGGCGCGGCCGTCGCCCGCCACGTCGACGGTATAGCCGAGACTGGCGAGCTGGCGGGTGATCACGATGCGGTTGGTTTCGTGATCCTCGGCGACCAGGATGCGGCCGCCGGCCGGCGACGCCCCGGGCTTCAGGGCGCGTGGCTTCTTTTCGGCGGGCGGCAAGACGCGTCCCACGGCCGCGGCGATGGTATGGATCAGGGTCGCTTTGCGCACCGGCTTGGTCAGATAGGCGGCGAAATTCGCGGCCAGCGCCCGGCGCCGGTGCGCCGGATCGTTGTAGGCGGTGAGGAGGACGGCCTTCACGTTGGTGAGGCGCGGGTCTTCCATCATCCGCAGGTGGAACTCGAACCCGTCGCGGCCGGGTAGCTTGAGATCGACCACCGTCACGTCGACCGACCGCGGCTGCTCGCCCAGGCGGATCAGGGCGCGCTCGGCCGACCCGGCGGTTTCGACATTGGCCCCGGCCGAGGTGAGATATCGCGTCAGCAGCCAGCTGGTGACCGGATCGTCCTCGACGATCAGGACCCGCACGCCGTCGAGCGTCTCGAATTGCGGCGTCGACGGAAGCGTCGCCGGCTCGGCCGGCAATCTGACCCAGAACGTCGAGCCGCGGCCGGGCTCGCTGTCGACGCCGATGGCTCCGCCCATGAGGTCGACCAGCCGGCGGCAGATCGACAGCCCGAGGCCGGTGCCGCCGAACCGGCGCGTGGTTGTGCCGTCCGCCTGCATGAACGGATTAAACAGGCGGCCGCGCGCCGCCTCGTCGAGGCCGATGCCGGTGTCGACGACGTTGAGGCGCAGCGTGTGCGGGTCTTCGGTTGTCAGCTGAACGGAGACGCTGCCGCTTTCGGTGAACTTGATCGCGTTGCCGATCAGGTTGAACAGGATCTGGCGCAGCCGCACCGGGTCCCCGAGGATCGCGGCCGGTACCGCCTGGTCGACATAGGTGTTGAATGACAGCTTCTTGCGATGCGCATGCGGGGCCAGCGTATCGGCCACTCCCTCGATCAGCGGCAGCGGCGCCAGCGGCACGCGCTCGATCTCCATCTTGCCGGCCTCGATCTTCGACAGATCGAGAATGTCGTCGATGATCTTCAGCAGCGCCTCGGCGGATCCGCCGATGACCTCGATCAGCTCGCGCTGCTCTTCGTTGAGCTCGGTCTGGTGGAGCAGCTCGAGAATGCCCAGCACGCCGTTCATCGGGGTCCGTAATTCGTGCGTCATCGTCGCGAGGAACGACGATTTGGCGCTGTTGGCCGCTTCCGCGGCCTCCTTGGCGACGCGCACCTCATCCTCGGCGCGCCGATGCTCCGTCACGTCGGTGTAGGTGAACACGTAACCCCCGTCGAGCAGCGGCACGCCGCGGATCTCGAGAACGAGGCCGCTGCGAAGGTGCGCCTCGCTCTGGACCGTGCGCCCGGCGCCGACGGCGGCCAGCCGTTCCATGACCACGTCGCGCGGCGCCGAGGGGGAGAAGTCGCCGCGCTCGGCGGTGTAGCGGATCAGCTCGGGCATGGTGCGGTGGCGGGCCAGGATCTCCGGCGACAGCCCCCACAGCTCGACGAACTGCCGGTTGTGGACGAGAATCCGCAGGTCCTGGTCGACCATCAGGATTCCCTGCGCCATGTGCTCGAACGTGGCGTCGATCACCGCACCGCGCTGCTTGAGCTGGGCGGTGCGCTCTTCGACCAGTCGCTCCAGCCGGGCGGCCGCATCGGCGCGCTCGCGCAGCAGCATGTCGCGCTCGACGGCGTGACTGCGGAAAATCTCGATGGCGCCAGCCATCTCGCCGATTTCGTCACGCCGGTCGCGTCCCGGGATCGGCGTGTCGAGCTGGCCCTCGGCGAGCGTCGTCATGGTCGAGGCGATGCGGGTCACCGGGCGGGCAATGGTAAACACCAGCAGGTACCAGGTCGCGCCCAGGACGAGCAGACCGAACACCAGCGTCGCGGCTTCGCCCCATCCCACTTGCTGGCTGAGCCGCTCGGCGTCGCGGCGTTCGATCTCGCCTTGCTCGACGAGGCGCGCGCGAACGCGGTTGATCAGCCGCGCCAAGGGGGTCTGCAGATCGTTCCAATCCTGCTGCAGGCGCTCGAGCGCCGGGCGCTCGCCCTGGCGAAGAACCTCGGCCATGCGCGCGGAGAAGGGCGCCATTCGGGCGATCGCTTCGTCGGCCCTTTGGACCGTCACCGGGTCGGTGAACTCGGCGACGCGCTGTTTGATATCCGGCCAGTCGCGCGCGATCACCTGCGGGCGATCGATCGCGAACTGGTTGACATCGGCTGGCGTCAGCAGCCCGGCCATCACCTCGATGATGCTCTCGCTGACCGTATTGAGATCGGTCGCGAGCTCGTCGACCGCGGCCGTGGTGCGGCTGGTGGTGACCAGCGTCTCGCTCAGAATCCCGAAGCCGCGGTCGAGGCTGTAGACCAGCAGCGCCGCCTGGGCGCCGAGCACCAGCAGCGACGCCAGCGCGATGATCTGCGCCCGGCCGCCGATCCGCCGCAGCCAGCTCCAGAAGGTTTGTCGCCCCGGACCCATCCCCAATGCCGCCCTCAAAGGCTGTATCGCGCGGGCCATACTACTTTTGCTCGTCATCTGCCGGAAACACTTATCAACAGAGCGGGTTGATTTAGCCCAGCCAATCTGTTGCTGTTGGGGGGCAGAAACACGGGCGTGAGTCGCGCTCGGGACATCCCGATCGACCCGCAGAACACGCACAACGCGCAGAACACAGGGACAGGGGTGGGATCGCGATGACTCGTTGGGCTGGCCGCCGGCCGTTCATCGTTCTGGCACTTTGGGCGCTGGCCGCAATGGTCCCAGACGCGGCCGCAGCCGCGCCCTATCCCGCCAAACCCGTGCAGATCTACGTCGGATACCCCGCCGCCGGGGCCAGCGGTCAGATCGCCCGCATCGTGGCACCGGCGCTGTCGCAGGCCATCGGCCAGCCGGTCGAGGTCGTCGACCTGCTCGGCAACGACGGGATCCGCGCCGCGGCGCATGTCGCCAAGGCGCCGCCGGATGGCTACAGCCTGCTCCTCACGACCACCGGCATGGTGACGTTCCACCAGTTCATCCACAAGAACTTGCCGTACAACCCGCAGCAGGACTTTGCCGCGGTGTCCTTGATCGCCGATATGGACAACGTGCTGCTGGTGCGGCCGGCCCTTCCGGCGCACAGCATCTCCGAGCTGATCGCGCTGGCCAAACGCGAGCCGAAGCTGACCTATGCCCGCGTCGACGTGGCGAGCACCAATTCTCTGGCGATGCTGCTGTTCGACAACCTCGCCGGCATCGACGTCACGATGAGCCGGGAGTGGACTACTCTCGTAGCGTCGCTTGACGCGCTGGCGGAGGGCAAGGTCGACCTCGCCATGCACAACCTGTCCGCCGTGCTGCCGTTGATCAAGCAGGGCAAGGTCCGGGCGCTGGCCACCACCGGCCGGGTGCGCGCCGGCTCGCTCCCCGACGTGCCGACGATCGGCGAAACGCTCGCCGACTATCGCGCCAATGCGTGGTTCGGCATCGTCGCTCCCCGGGCCACGCCGCGCGAGGTCGTGCGCCTGCTCAACGTCCAGATCTCGCGCATCCTGGCCCAGCCCCAGGTGGCCGGCATGTTCCGGAAAATGGACGCCGACACGGTCGGCGGATCGCCGGATGATTTCGAGACCTTCATCCAGTCGGAACGCACGAAGTGGCGCCGGGTGATCGCGGCGGCCAACATCACGCCGCAGTAACCGTGCTAGGCGCGCCGCCGCCTGGCGGGAAGGTGCACCCGCGAAATCCGGCGGGTCTTTTGCAGGACATGCGCCGCCTGCAGGACGTGGGCCGCATGCAGAACCTGCGCCGTAAGTTCCGCGACCGCCAGCCGCACGACGCTCCAGGTGGTCCGTCCAATACCGCGATGCCGGTCTTCCATGTGCTCGGGTCGATGGGCGCAGTTCAGGAGCATCTCCGGCCCCAGGCCGAGGCGCGCCAGTTCCGGCTGCACGCGCGACAATTTGGCGGCTGAGAGCGGCCGCGGGCGGCGCGAGAACGTCCGCTCCCCGGCCACCACGTCGAACGGGTTGGCGCGGGCTGACCAGAACTCGCTGTCGCCGAACGGTGTGCGGCGGACCTTGGACTGTTGCGATGCTTGCATGACACCCTCCGTCGTCGCGCGGGCGAACTCGACCCGCGATCATCGACAGGAATACGGTGCCGCTGCCAACCGCGTATGAAAGGGTTGTAACCCAAATGTAAAAATTCTGACGCCGCACGGGATTGTCGTCTGCTCCAGAGCCACGGATGCCCTCAAGACCGGCGGTCCTGCTTCCCCGGCGGGGCCGCTGCAACCGGTTCGCCGCGCGCCAGCTCGGCCCGGGCGCGCCGGAAATCTTCCGCCGTGTGGATCGGTGCACCCTGGATGAGCGTCAAACCGCGCCCGGACTCGTCGAGGAGTATCTGAAACAGGATGTCGCGATCGGCTTGCTTATTCATGGTCATCGGGCGCCCCCAAACCGCCAATGTCGAGGCTTCGATAAGACCAGGGCGCTGTAAATCGTCCGTGAAGCGCATGTAAACAGGATGTAAAAATCCGCCTTGGCCTGACCCCGGCCAAGGACTAAGACTGGACCGAGTTTTCGGAGAGAAGAAGATGGCCGACCAGGCGCGGGTGTTGATTATCGAAGACGAGGCCGTGACCCGCGATATGCTGGTCACGCTGCTGGGCAAGGAGTACCGCGTCACCGCCGCCGCGGACGCCGCCGGTGCGCTCGCCAAGCTGAAATCCGCGTCGTTCGATCTGCTGATCCTCGATCTGAACCTGCCGGACGCCGACGGTCTCAGCCTGGCGCGCCAGCTCGGAACGCGGCCCGGTCCCGCGGTGATCATGGTGACGTCGCGCGCCGATGACGTCGATCGCATCATCGGTCTCGAGCTCGGCGCCGACGACTACATCACCAAGCCGTTCAACCCGCGCGAGCTCATGGCGCGCGTGAAGGCCGTATTGCGCCGCCTGCACGCGCCGGCGGTCGTTGCCGAAGCCAGCGGCCCGATCTCTTTCAACGGATGGAAGCTCGACCCGACCAGCCGCTCGCTCTGGGATCCGCGCGGACGCGAAGTCCACCTGACGCGCGCGGAATTCGACCTGCTGGCCGTGCTCGCCAGCCGCGCCGGCCGGGCGCAGACGCGCGACCAGCTTCTGGACGCAATTGCCGGCCGTGAGTCCGCCCCCTTCGACCGCACGGTCGACGTGCTGATCGCCCGGCTACGCCGCAAGATCGAAGCCGATCCCAAGGTGCCCAAGCTCATCCTCACCATGCCCGGGTTCGGCTACAAATTCGCCGAGCCGGCCAAGGCCCCGGCCAAGAAGTCCGACCGCTAGCCTAGCGGCGGGCGCCGGCGCGCCAGGTCCGCAGGGCTTCGATGGCCGCCGGAAGCGCGGCATCCAGGTCCACCACGTGCTTGCCGACCGCCTTCCGTTCTAGCCGGCCGCAGGCGGCTTCAATCGTGCGCGCGATCTTCAGCACCCTGATGCAGCCCGTGGTGCCGGCCAGCCCCGCGAGCTTGTGGGCGTCCTGCTGAACCGCCGTCAGATCGTCGCGCCTCCAGGCGCCGCGTAGCCCGCCGGCGATCACGGCCAGTTGCGCCTCGGCGCGGCTCAGGATCCGCTCGCGCTCGTCGGCGGTCAGCATCTCGTCGAGCATGGCGACGAGCTCGCCGTCGAGCACGCCGTCCGATTTTGCTTTTTTCGGCGTTTGCCGGTCCGTGGCGGCGGGGGTGAATTTGCGGCCGGAGGGCCGTCGTTTCTTTGTTTTCGTCTTTGTTTTCGGCATCCGGCGCGACCCGATCAGCGGCCTGAAATTTTACGCGTGATTAACAACGGTTTCACGCGGCGTTTGCGGCGCGGGCGTCTGATGGTGGCGGGTTGTCGACGCGGCCTGGAGGGAGTTCAACCATGGACACCACACCGTTTTTCACCGGTCCAGAATTGTTCGTATTCGTGTTGTTCGCCGGCGGGCTGGTCTGGCTGGTGATCGACATCGCCATCCGGGACATTCATATCTTCGGCCGTATGCTGCGGGATAGCGAGAAATTCGCCAAGCCCGACGAACCCGCGAAAGATGAACCGGCAATGTCGGCGCCGCCGACTGACAAAGCCGCCCCCTCGGTGGTGGAGGCGGATTTCGTCGCCAAGCGCAGCTTGCGCGGCCGCCCGTCCAAGCGCGCCGGCGCGCGCTGACGGGCTCCGCTCTCAAATATTGTGGAAAGGACCCGGCCGGGCCGCTCGGCCGTCTCAGACCGAGAACGAGTTGCCGCACCCGCAGGTGCTCTTCGCCTGCGGGTTCTTGATCTGGAACGACGCGCCGATCATGTCCTCGACGTAGTCGATCTCGGAGCCCTTGAGGAGCTCCAGCGACGTTTCGTCGATGATGACCGTGGCGCCGTCGCGCTTGATGACCATGTCGGCCTCAGCCGGCGCTTCGTCGAACGTGAAACTATACTGGAAGCCGGAACAGCCGCCGCCGGACACCGCGATGCGCAGCATCAGGCCTTTATGCTCTTCCTGGCTCAGCACCCAGGCGATGCGCTTGGCGGCCGCCTCGGTCACTCCAAACGGTGGAGAGTCTGTGGTTGTCTCAGTCATGATCGTGGTGTGCCCCGAAAATACCTGAGTCGTTATGTAAGCATTTGGGTAGTGATGTCAATCTGTCACCCTAGGCCCCTGCCTACCTATATAGAATACCACAATAAATGCGCGGTTCTGAACAACCTGCTAAATTTTGACCGATGGCTTCGATTCTAAGACGGGCCGCTCCGGCGGGCGCCCCCAAAGCCGCCCGGCGGGCGGCCTATGCGTGCGATCCGGAAGCGAGCCGCGGGCGGCTGTATGCCGAGCCCGAGAGCGAGCTGCGCACGGCCTTTCAGCGCGACCGCGACCGGGTGATCCACTCGACGGCGTTCCGCCGCCTCAAGCACAAGACCCAGGTCTTCGTCGCCCCCGAGGGCGATCATTACCGGACCCGGCTCACCCATTCGCTCGAAGTGGCGCAGATCGCGCGCACGATCTGCCGCGTCCTCGGCCTCGATGAGGATCTGGCCGAAGCGCTGGCGCTGGCGCATGACCTCGGCCACACCCCGTTCGGACATGCCGGCGAGGAGGCGCTCGACGCCGCGATGCGCGACTGGGGCGGCTTCGACCACAACGCGCAGACGCTGCGCCTGCTGACCAAGATCGAGCAGCGCTATGCCGAATTCGACGGCCTCAATCTCACCTGGGAGACGCTGGAAGGGGTGGTGAAGCACAACGGCCCGCTGACCGGCCCGCTCGCCGATCCCAGCCGCGCCGCGCGTCTGTCGGGCGCCATCGTCGAATATGTGGCCCAGCACGACCTCGAGCTGCACACCTTTGCCGGCCTCGAGGCGCAGGTCGCCTCGCTGTCCGACGACATCGCCTACAACAACCACGACATCGACGACGGGCTGCGCGCCGGACTGTTCCGGATCCAGGATCTCAGCGACGTGCCGCTGGTCGGGCCGCTCTTTGCCGAGGTGGCGGAGAAATATCCCGGCGTGTCGGAGCCGCGGCTGATCGGCGAGTCCATCCGCCGGCTGATCGGCCTCATGGTCGAGGACCTGCTCGGCGAGACGCGGCGGCGGGTCCAGGCGGCCCACCCGCGTTCAGCGGATGCGGTGCGCGGCCATGGCCGGCCGCTGGTCGGCTTTTCCGAGCCGCTGCGCCAGCAGGAGCGGGCGTTGCGCGCATTCCTGCACGAGCACATGTATCGCCACGAGCGCGTCACCGCGATGACCGGCCGCGCCGGTGCGATCGTGGGCGAGCTGTTCGGCTGGTTCATGGACGATCCGTCGCGCCTGCCGAAGGGGTGGCAGCTCGCGACCACCGGCAAGGGTACCGCGAAGACTGCGCGCATCGTCGCCGATTACATCGCCGGCATGACCGATCGCTTCGCCATGGACGAGCATCGCCGGATCTTCGACGCCAGCTAAAATGAATCTCTACAGCTATTTTCGCGACGAAATTGCGTCGTCCCTGGCCGCGCTCGCAGCAGCGGGCAAGCTGCCGGCCGGGCTCGACACCTCGCGCATCGCGGTCGAGCCGCCGCGCGATGCCTCGCATGGCGACGTCTCGACCAACGCCGCCCTGGTGATGTCCAAGCCCGCCGGCATGAAGCCGCGTGACTTCGCAACCGTGCTGGCGGCGGAGTTGGGCGGGCGGAGCGACGTGAGCGCGGCCGAGATCGCCGGGCCGGGGTTCATCAACCTGAAGCTCAAGCCCGCGTTCTGGCAGGCGCGGCTGGCCGACATTCTGCGCGAGGGCGAGCGCTATGGCGCTTCCAGCACCGGCCAGGGCAAGTCGGTGAATGTCGAATACGTGTCGGCCAATCCGACCGGGCCGATGCATGTCGGCCACGGCCGCGGAGCCGTCGTCGGCGACGTGCTCGCGGCCTTGCTGGAGCGGGTCGGCCACCAAGTGACGCGCGAATACTACATCAACGACGCCGGCGCCCAGGTCGACGTGCTGGCGCGCTCGGCCTATCTCCGCTATCGCGAGGCGCTGGGCGAAGACATCGGCGCCATCCCCGAGGGCCTCTATCCGGGCGATTACCTGAAGCCGGTGGGGGCGGCACTCGCCAAGCGCGATGGACCCAAATGGCTGAGCCGGCCGGAAAGCGAGTGGCTGGCGCCGGTCCGCGACTTCGCGATCGCGGCGATGATGGACCTGATCCGCGACGACCTCGCGGCCCTCGGCGTCCGCCACGCCAGGTTCACCTCCGAGCGGCACGAGGTCGTGGACAAGCAGCGGGTCCAGCACGTGGTCGACGTGCTGAAGGCGCGCGACCTCGTCTATACCGGCGTGCTCGAGCCGCCCAAGGGCATGAAACCCGACGATTGGGAGCCGCGGCCGCAGCTTCTGTTCAGATCGACCAAGTTCGGCGACGACGTCGACCGGCCGCTGCAGAAATCGGACGGCTCGTGGACCTATTTCGCCGCCGACATGGCGTACCATCTGGACAAGATCGAGCGCGGCTTCGCCCAACTCGTCGATGTGTGGGGGGCGGACCACGGCGGCTATGTGAAGCGGATGCAGGCGGCGGTGACCGCGCTGAGCCATGGCAAGGCGGCGCTCGACGTGAAGCTGTGCCAGCTGGTGAACCTGCTGGAGCGCGGCGAGCCGGTGAAGATGTCGAAACGCGCCGGCACGTTCGTGACCTTGCGCGACGTCATCGACCGGCTGGGGGCCGGCTCGTGGGCGGGAGCGGGGGCGGGCATCGTCCGCTTCATCATGCTGACCCGCAAGCACGACCAGCATCTCGACTTCGACTTCGCCAAGGTCACCGAGCAGTCGAAGGACAATCCGCTGTTCTACGTGCAATACGCCCATGCGCGCACGCGCTCGGCGTTTCGCCAGGCCAAGGAAGCGCTTCCCGGGCTGGCGCTCGACGATGCGAGCCTCGCCGCGGCCGATCTGCAGCGCCTCGTGCATCCGGATGAGATGGCGCTGATCAAGTCGCTGGCCGGCTGGCCGCGCCTGCTCGAAGGGGCCGCCGAAACCGGCGAGCCGCATCGGGTCGCGTTCTTCCTCTATGATCTGGCCTCCGGCTTTCACGCCTTGTGGACGCGGGGCAAGGAGGAGTCCGGCTTGCGGTTCGTCATTGCGGAGGATGCCGCACTCACCCGGGCGCGGCTGGCTTTGGTGCGCGCGGTCGGTCAGGTGATTGCCTCCGGCTTGCGCCTGATCGGCGTCGAGCCGGTCGAGGAGATGCGCTGAATGTCGGATGACTCGCCACCCATCCCGGCGATCGATCCCGACGATCGTCCGGTCACCGTCGTGCGCGGCCGCGGCGGCCGGCGGCCGCTGCTGGTGCGATTGTTGCCGCTGTTGATCGTCGTCGTGGCGCTGGGCGGCTTCGGCGGGATCGTCGGCTATTACTATTTCGCCAGCGCCGGGAACGACGGCGTCGCACCCTTGATCAAGGCGGACCAGCAGCCATTCAAGATCAAGCCGGAAAATCCCGGCGGCATCGAGGTGCCGGACCAGGATAAGGAGATCTACAACCGGGTCGGCCAGGCCGAGCGGAGCAGCGTGCCGCCGCCGAGCGCCGAGCGCCTGTTGCCGCCGCCGGAAACGCCGCTGCCGCGCCCGAGCGCGCCCGCCGCCGGGTCCACTCCAAATCCCAATCCGCCCAATCCGAACCCGAATGTCGGTGGCCCGGTGCTTGGCGCCGCGCCGACGGCGCGGCCGTCGACCTTCTCGGCGGCCCCGCCGCGCCCCGCCGGCGCGCCGCCGCCGCGGTCGGCCAGCGTGCCGCCGGCGCCTGACGTCGCTCCGCCGGCCAGTGTGGCCTCGGCGAAGCCGCCCGCGACCCCGGCACCGGCGGCGCGGCCGGCCCCACCGGCACCGGCGGTGGCGCCGACGCAAACCGCCGCCGCGACAGCGCCGGCGCGGCCGTCTGGCGGGTCGGTCGTGCGGGTGGCGATCTCGTCGGTGCGGTCCGAGCCCGACGCGCGCCGCGAATGGACCCGGCAGCAACGCTTGTATCCGCAGGGGCTGGCCGGCATCGTGCCGGAGTTCGCGCCGGTCGATCTCGGCGAGGGGGGCGTGTACTGGCGGATTTATGTCGGCCCCGCCGAGGCCGGCAGCGACGCGCAGGCCCGTTGTGCCGCGCTGAAGCAGAAGCAGGTCGACTGTTTCGTGGCCCGGCCATGAGTGCCGCCCCGCGTCCCGCGATCTTTGGCTGCGCCGGCCTGGAGTTGTCTGCCGCCGAGCGCGACTTCTTTCGCGACGCTGATCCGCTGGGCTTCATCCTGTTCGCGCGCAACATCAGAAACCCGGTACAAGTCCGTGCGCTGGTTGATGATTTTCGCGCAACGGTAAGGCGTGACGAGGCGCCGGTTCTGATCGACCAGGAGGGCGGGCGGGTGGCCCGTCTGCGGCCGCCGCATTGGCGCGACGCGCCGCCGGCGGGGCGCATCGGAGCACTGGCCGGGACCAGTGTCGACGCCGCCTGCGAGGCGGTGCGCCTCAACAGCCTGTTGTTGGCGGCGGAGCTCTGCGATCTCGGGATCGACGTGGACTGTGCGCCGGTGGCGGATGTGCCGGTGCCAGGCGCTCACGACATCATCGGCGACCGCGCCTATTCGGCGGATCCGGCGCTGGTCGGCAAGATGGCGCATGCTTGCGCGATCGGCCTTCTCGAGGGCGGCGTCATCCCGGTGGTCAAGCATATCCCCGGCCATGGGCGCGCGCGGGCCGACAGCCATGCCGAGCTGCCGGTGGTCGGCGAGGATTTGGCGGCGCTCGACCGGAGCGATTTCGTGCCGTTCCGGACGCTGGCGCATCTGCCATGGGCCATGACGGCGCACGTGCTGTACAGCGCGATCGATCCCGAGCGTCCGGCCACGACCTCGCCCAAGATCGTCTCGGAGGTCATCCGCGGCCTTATCGGCTTCGACGGGGTCCTGATCTCGGACGATCTGTCCATGAAGGCGCTGAAAGGCGACCTGGCAACGCGCGCCACGGCATCGCTCGCTGCCGGCTGCGACCTGGTGCTCCATTGCACTGGCGCCTTCGCGGAGATGCAAGAGATCGCCGGCGTCCTGCCGCCGCTGTCGCCCGCCGCCGCCCGGCGCCTGCGTCGCGGGCGCGAGATGGCCATGAAGCCGGCCGCGCCGGTGGACCGCCCGGCGATCCAGGCCCGGCTCGACGGCCTGCTCAGCGCGCGGGCCGGGGCTTAAGTTTAGTGCTCGGCCAAACCGTCCAGCTCCTGGCGATCTCGGCCATCCCGATCCTCCTCGCCGTGACATTGCACGAGGCTGCGCACGGCTATGTCGCCGAGCTCTTCGGCGACGACACGGCGCGGCTGCAGGGCCGGATCTCGCTCAATCCGCTCCGTCACGTCGACCCGTTCGGGACCATCCTGCTGCCCGGGCTGCTGCTGCTCAGCGGCACCGGCTTCCTGTTCGGCTATGCCAAGCCGGTCCCGGTCAATTTCCGCCGGCTTCGCAACCCGCGCCGCGACATGGTGTGGGTGGCGTTCGCCGGCCCGGCGATGAATGTGATGCTAGCCGTGGTGGCGGGGTTGCTGTATCACGGCCTTGGTTTCTTGCCGCGCGGAGTCGTGGATTGGGCTGAGGGCAATCTCGTAAATATGATTGTTTTCAATGTAATGCTCGGCCTCTTTAACATGGTCCCGATACCGCCTCTCGACGGTGGACGAGTTGCGGTGGGTCTGCTGCCGGATCGCCTCGCATTTCCGCTGGCGCGGCTGGAGCGGGTCGGCATTTTCATCGTCATCGGCGTGTTCTTCCTGCTGCCGATGCTGGGCCGCCAGCTCGGAATCGACCTCGATGTGTCGCGCTGGCTGGTCGACGCCGCCGAGGCGGTCAGCAAGGGCATCTGGACGTTGACCGGCAATGGTTGAAGCCGAACCCGCCTTCGAGGTCGATGCCGCTCCCGCCGGGGATGACGGTGCCGCACTGGTCGTCGATCTCGACGTTTACGAGGGGCCGATCGACGTTCTCCTGACCTTGGCCCGCGATCAGAAGGTCGACCTCAAGCAGATCTCGATCCTCAAGCTTGCCGACCAGTATCTGGCGTTCATCGAGCGCGCCCGCACCCAAGCCGACCGCTTCCGGATCGAGATCGCCGCCGACTACCTGGTCATGGCGGCGTGGCTGGCGTTCCTGAAGTCTCGCCTGCTGCTGCCGGCACCGCCCGAGGTCGCCGCGGCCGAGCCGTCGCCGGCCGACATGGCGGCGGCGCTGTCGTTCCAGTTGCGCCGGCTCCAGGCGATGCAGGAGGCGGGGACGCGCGTCATGGCGCGCGCCCAGCTTGGCCGCGATGTGTTTCCGCGCGGGGCGCCCGAAGGTCTGCGTGTCGCCCTGAAGCCTGTCTACGAGGTCTCGCTGTACGAGATGCTCAAGGCGTATGGCGATCACCGCAACCAGAAGGCCCGCCACAGCGCGCTCGAGATCGCACCCAGCGAGCTCTATTCGATGGAGACCGCGCTCGAGCGGCTATCGCAGATGCTGGGGCGAATTCCCGATTGGGCGACCTTGCAGACGTTTTTGCCGCCCGGCGTGCGCGGCTTGGTCGGCCGCTCGGCCCTGGCGGCGACGTTCGCCGCTGGCCTGGAACTGGTGCGCACGGGCCGCCTGCAACTGCGCCAGGACCGCACCTTCGGGCCGATCTATGTCCGCAAGGCGCCCGACAACCCGGTGACCGAGCTGCCGGTCGGCGACCGCGGCGAGCCGCCGCGGGAGACTTCGTGAGGCCGCTCAAGAGTGGGACCTAAATGATGGAAGCAGATCCACATATCGAACCCGACCTACGCGAGCGCCCGCCTGTCGATGACGAGCGCGAGCCCGACGAACCGGTGGCGGCGACGCCGCCGGCGGTCATGGACCACGCGCAGCTGCTGCGGCTGCTGGAAGCCATGCTGTTCGCCGCGGCCGAGCCTTTGACCCTGGATGCGATCGCGGCACGGATGCCGAAATCGGCCGACCTCAAGGCCTTGCTGAACGATCTTGAGGCGCTTTATGTGGATCGCGGAGTGAACGTCGTGCACGTCGCGGGCAAGGTCACCCTGCGCACCGCACCGGATCTGGTCGATGCGCTGAAGATCGAGCGCACGGTTCGCCGCAAGCTGTCGCGGGCGGCGATCGAGACCCTCGCCATCATCGCCTATCACCAGCCGGTGACCCGCGCCGAGATCGAGGAAATCCGCGGCGTCGAGCTGTCCAAGGGCACGCTCGATCTGTTGATGGAAGCGGGCTGGATCCAGCCGCGCGGCCACCGCGAGACGCCGGGCCGCCCGGCGCTGTGGGTGTCGACCGAGCAGTTCCTGCTGCATTTCGGCCTCGACAAGCTCGACGATCTGCCGGGCGTCGAGGACCTGCGGGCTGCCGGCCTCTTGGATGCGCGGCCCGCGGTCAGCGCCTATAGCGAAGAGGCCGGGCTCACCTTCGCCGATCCGCCGGGCGAGACCGAGAGCGAAGACGAGGACGTCGGGGAGCAGACGGAGATCGACCGGCCGCCGCCGGACGATGCCGCGAAGACTTAGTGCTAGAATTTGCGCCGTCCTCCGCGGGAGGAGGTGTCCTATGGAGCGAACTGTCGACTGCGTCGTCGTCGGGGCCGGCGCGGTGGGGCTTGCGGTCACGCGGGCCCTGGCCAGGAAGGGCCTGAAGCCGCTGCTGCTGGAGCGCCATCCGGACATCGGCCACGAAACGTCGTCGCACAACAGCTTCATCGTGCATTCCGGCGTGCTCTACGCGCCGGGCAGCGTGAAGGCCCAGGTCTGCGTCGCCGGACGGAAGCTGCTCTATGCCTTCTGCGAAGAGCACGGCGTCCGCACCAAGCGCGTCGGCAAACTGTTCATCGCCATCGACTACGGCGATCTGGCGCGGCTGGCGAATTATCGCGACTGGGCCGCGGCCAACGGCATCACCGAGGTCGAGGTCATCTCCGGCGAGGAGGCGAACAAGCGCGAGCCGAAGCTGCGCTGCCTGCAAGCCCTGCACTCGCATTGCTCTGGCACCGTCGACGGCCCGGCCTTCATGCAGGCCCTGCGCAAGGACGGCGAACGGGCGGGGGCGGAGGTGCGCTGCCAGGCTCCGGTGCTCGGCGGGACGGTGGCGGGCGACGGCTTCAGCCTCGAGGTCGGCGGCCGTGAGCCGATGACGGTCAAGACGCGCTTCCTGGTCAACAGCGGCGGCATCCATGCGCCGGCATTTTCGCAATCGCTGCGCGGCCTGGCGCCGGCGACCATCCCGATCCCGCGCGTCTGCAAGGGCTCGTATTTCACGATCGCCGGCCCGCCGCCGTTCGCCCATGCGATCTACCCGCTGCGCAGCCCGACCGCGGGTACCGGCGGCGGCGAGGGTGAGTGCACGCCGCATCTCGACGGGACCGTCTCTTGGGGGCCGGACATCCAATGGGTCGACTGGATCGACTACGGGGTCGATCCATCGCGCAGCAGCTTTTTCTACGACGCCATCCGCCGCTATTGGCCGGCTCTGCCGGACGGCGCGCTGAAGCCCGCCTATGCCGGGATCCGGCCCAAGATCACCGGCCCCGGCGAGCCCAACCACGACCTGCTCATCCAGGACGCCGGCGTGCACGGCATCCCGGGCCTGGTCAATCTCTACGGGATCGAATCGCCCGGCCTCACCGGCTCGATGGCGATCGCCGACATCGTCGCGGCGAAGCTGGGCGGATAGTTACCCGAGCAAGTCACTTCCGTCATCGCGAGGAGCGGAGCGACGAAGCGATCCAGTCGTCGCACTGCTGGATTGCTTCGCGGAGCCTGTCCTCGGGCCCGCCTTCGGCGGGACCCGTGGGCTCGCAATGACGGAGGCTGGCGTCCTCCGCGTCTTCTCCGCGGCCTCTGCGGTGCGATCGCCGATAAAAAAACGCCTCGTCCCGAAGGACGAGGCGTCGCAGGTTCTCTAGGGTCTTCAGTGAAGTCGTCGGATCAGTCGCCGGCCGCCGCGCGCATTGTCGCGACGTTCGTCTGCGCCTGATCGCTGGCCCGGCGCGCCACGGTGGCGGCCATGGCAAGGTCGATGTCGCAGAGCTTCAGCCACTGGGCGGCCAGGCCTTTGCCGTCGGCCAGGAGCGCGTCGCGGCGGGCGTTCAGCCAGTCCTTATAGGCCAGCATCGCCTCGGCGGGATCGTTGCAGCGGATGAGGCGGGTCGCCAGGTCGAAATTGCCTTCGATCGCCTGGCTGACGCTGTTGATCACGCTGAGATTCAGCTCCGCCGCCTTCTTGACGGTCTGCTCGCAATACTCGCGGATCGCTTCCGGGGGCACGATGGCGCTCGTCGGAAAAAACGACTCAAAGGCTTGGGCTTTCGCCATAACTGATCCTCCTCTGGGGAATAACGGGTTGATGGGTGATGTGTGACAGCCGGAAATCGGGACTAACGGGAGAATGCCGATTGAAGCGATGCAACGAGATCGACGATTTCCTGGCGACCGACCCCGTCTTGGGTCATGACGGCCTGGATGACGGGATCGTCGAGCATTTCGTCGAGGCTTGGCTCGCCGTCGAAGTCGATGTCGCGCTGTGCGCCGGTGCAGGCGTGATCCATTCTAGTCAACCTGTCCATGGAGTTCTTCATGGGCATCTCCCCTCCTTGCAAGCTCCAGATGCGGCCGCAGCACTCCCGATTTGTCCTGTTTCGAGAAATGCGCGCGGCGCGCTCTGCGCCTGGTTTTCCGTTCGCCCGGCGCCGGCTCGCCCTCGTCGAGCGAGCGGTCGACCAGCGTCGTCAGCACGCGCATCAAGGCGGCCGGCGAAAATAGCGTCATGCGATGGACCCGTCCTTGGCGGCGACGGCCAGGGCGGCCGGGCGCAGCTGCGGCTGCCCGACCAGGCGGCGCGCCTCGTAGGCGGCTTCCGGCGGCAGATCGACGGTGCGCGAAAACTCCTGCAGCGCGCTTTCATCGGTGATCAGGAAGTCGAGGATCGCCGTCAGGTGGCGCGGATTGGGCGGCCGCATCTTGAGATCGGCCGGCGACAGACCGCTGCGCAACAGGAAGCGGTCCCACTGACCGCTCCGGCTGGCGACAAACCCCAGGGCGCGCAACGCCACGGCTTCCGGGCTATCGAGGACCGCTTTTCGCTGCACGTTCAAACCCCCTCCGGTGACAGCCACGACCAAAATGTGATTTTTTGTGAGTTTTCTGTGGCTGTTGAGCCAGACGATCCTATCAGCCAATTACCTAGGCGCTCATTGGGGGGACTCCCTATGTCCGGCCCGGAATCCACCTAGACACGAAAGCGTCACTCACGTGGCCATGGCGCCACAGTCTTGAAGTTGTTCGAAGCTTAGGCACGGTAAGGAGCCCATTGTGGAAAACTTGGGCGGAACTGGCACTCCGCGGCCGCCGTTGCTTGAGACAGCGGTATCATGAGCTACGTTGATCGCGTCATTCAGCCCGGCGAGGACGTCGTCTATCGGGCGCCGTTGCATTGGGTCATCTATGCGCGCGGCCTCCTGTTCCTCGCGGTCGGCGGGCTGGCCCTGGTGATCGGCGGGTCCTTCGCCGCGACCGAACCCGACAAGATGCGGGGCATCGGTGAGCTCGCGATCGCCGGTCTCGGCCTGATCGCGGTGATCGCGGGAGCAATTAGCGTCATTGTGGCCTTCGTGCGTCGGCGGACGACCGAGATCGCCGTCACCACGAGGCGCGTGATCTACAAGACCGGCGTGATCCGCCGGCTCACCAGCGAGCTCAGCGTCGAGAAGATCGAGACGGTGCTGGTCGAGCAGGGGATCCTCGGCCGCATCCTGAATTACGGCACGGTGATCATCCGCGGCACCGGCGGCGGCCTCGAGCCGGTGCAGAACATCGACGATCCGCTGACCTTCCGCAGCAAGCTGACGGCGCGGTGATCCGTTAGGCATCGCTGATTGCTGTGGGCCGCTCCATCGGCTTGAAATTCGCGCTTGACCTAAAAGATATCATCGTTAATATCTTTTGGGCCGGCCGTTCGTGCCGGGCGAGGGCAGGATAATGTCGGTTCATCCGCTGATCAAAGCCGACTCATGGCGGCCCGCTTCCGCCAACGGGGCGGCGACGCTCTCCGGCCGGATCGTCGCCTATGTGCGCGAAGCGCTGTTCGACAAGAGCCTCAGGCCCGGCGATTTCCTCGGCACCGAGAAGGACATCGCGGCGCGCTTCGGGGTCAGCCGCATCGTCGCGCGCGACGCCTTCCGCAGCCTGCAGGCGCTGGGGGTCATCGCGATCAAGGTCGGGAAGGGCGGCGGGGCGCGCATCGCGCAGGGCGACCCGCGGCTGTTCGCCGACGCGCTGGCGATCCAGCTCGGCCTCGCCGGCGTCACCGCGGGCGAGATCCTCGATGCGCAGCGCGCCATCGAGACGCTTGCGGCCGAGCTCGCGGCCGAGAACGCCACCGTCGCCGACTTGTCGCGGCTCAAGGGCCTGCTCGCCGAGGCGGCGGGCTGCATCGGCGACGTCACGGCGTTTACCCAGTCATCGCTGCGCTTCCATCTGGCCATCGCCGAGGCGTCGCGCAATCGCGTGCTGCTGGCGCAGCTGCAGTCGCTGCAATTCGTGTCGTGGCCGTCGCGCAACCGAACCCTGACCCGGCCGGTGGCCAAGCACATCCTCGACGTCCATGCCGAGCTGGTCGACCTGATCGAGGCGCGCGACGCCGCGGCCGCGCGTCGCCTGATGGACGGGCACGTGAAAATGATCCGCGCCCGCCGCGTCGCCGAGCGCGACCGCGCGGGTGCCGGCGCCAACCAGACCTGCTGCTGACCGAAGAACCCGTCGATCCAAGGAGGACCCCGCATGTCGAAATTCATCATCGCCCCGCATTTCCGGCTTCAGGAATGGGTGGCCGAGGAGAAGGGCTACTTCAAGCTCGAGGGCCTCGATTACGAGTTCCGCGAGACCATGGGCTCGAAGGACGCCACGATGCACAACCTCGGCAACAAGGTCGGCGCCTATCAGACCATCGAGCAGGGCCGCACCTGCGACATCAGCGGCGCCTGCCACTGGACGGTGAACGTCGCCGCCTCGGCCGGGCACGCCAAGCTCTACGCCGATGCTTATTCGGTGTCGCCGGCTGGGATTTTCGTGGCGCCGGATTCGAAGATCAAGGCGCCGACCGATCTGCGCGGCGTGCCGATCTCGGTCGGCTATCAGTCCGGCAGCCATTATTCGTCGATCCAGGCGCTCGAGCAGTATATGCCGCTCAAGGACATCAACCTGGTGTTCGCCAATGGGCTGCTGTTCAGCCGCATGGCCGACCTGATCGACGGCAAGGCGCAGGCGGTCGCGGTGTTCAGCGGGCCGTATTATTTCCTGGAGCAGCTCGGCTTCCGCAAGGTCATCGACACCACCTTCATGATGGCGTCGAGCATCAGCGGCGATCCCGATCCGGAGGACGTGCGCAAATATTTCCGGGCACTCCGCCGCGCGCAGCGCGACATCGACCTTAGGCCGGAGCTCTTCACGCATTACTACAAGAAGGAGTTCCCGGTGCGCTTCCACGACCAGATGGATACGCGGCGCTGGGGCCCCGGCGAGCGGATCGTCTTCGAGCCCTATACGAAAGAGGTGTTCGAAGAATCGTTCCGCTGGATCCGCGAGCGCGGGATCTTCCCCGATGGTGCCATGGGTGCGGGCAAGTACGAAGACGCCGTCGTCTCGCTCGCGGCGGAGTGAACTGCCCGCGATAACATCCTTATCGTCACCCCGGGCGAGCGGCGAACAGCCGCGCGACCCGGGGTCCATCTATCCACCGGCACGATGGACCCCGCGCTGCGCTGTGTCGCCGCCGACAGGCGCGAAGACGAAGACTGGGCTCCCGCGAGTGTTTAGGGTTGGTGTGGCTGCTAGTCCGTGGGTGGCGGCGCCGATTTGGCAACGGCTGTGAGATTCGGCGGTGATCCGGTGCGAACCACATAACCCTCATAAAGCTGCACCATGACCGTGTGCGCACTCTTTCGTTCTTCCGCGAGAATGGCGACAGACACCGGTATCGTTTCCGTCCACGTTGTTACGGCCCAGCTTCCACCGTCATCCATCGACATAGCGCCGTGCGCGATTGCGTTACGCATCCTGAGCAGCCGCGGGATTTTGCGAAGCGCCGCGATTGCATCGGAATTCCGGGTCTCGTTGTCGGCCTTGAGGAGCTTCACGAGGCGATCGACGCGAGCCGCCAACGGATGTGTGCGGCCCAGGAATTCCTGTGCAGCAGCCCGACTGACCTCCGTCGCCAGAAGCCAGGCGGCGACGAGCAATTCGATCGCGCCGAGATTTTGGAACAAGGTGCCGGCAAGTCCAACGATTTCGGCTGCAGCCCTATTCTGCTCCGCGGGTACTGCAGATGCAGGTGTGATGCCGTCCACCATCCGCTCGTCATCCTTCGGCGGGTGTGGCTCTTAGGGGAGCGGGGCGCTCTGGCTGGTCAGGGCCGCCAGCGCAGCAGGGCGGCGGTGCCCAGTCCCCACACGCCGTTGATCAGGAAGCCGCGCCACAGCGAGAAATCGAGGACGATCGGCTGGCCCTTGAGCGGGGCGACGATCAGGCGGCCGACCAGGGTCGGGCCGAGCGCGCCGAAGATCAGGGCGGCGATCCAGTACATGGCGCCGTCGGGGAATTTGTTTTCAACCCAGCCATAGGCGATGCCCCACAGGCCGCCGAAGAAGGCGAGCGACCAGATGGCCGGGACGCCGAATGGCGCCGTCCGGGCGAAGTTGAACGGCGGGTTCGGCACGGTCCCCATCAGGTACCAGACGCTGAACACCGCCTGATGGAAGACGATGGTGGCGATGAAGCCGGCGATGAACAGGCTGGCGATGGAATGCCGGAACGAGAGCGCGCGTGTCATGGCAAGTTCGGACATGATGTGGTCCCCCCTGGATGTCCTGACCCTGGCAACTGCGACGGACGGCTGGTGTTTTTTCTTTGATCCTACCGTAAGCCGCTACCGCGGCGCAAATTACGGCTGCTGGGACAGCTGGGGCAGCTCGAATTTGCCCGCCCATAGCCCGCGCCCGGTCTTCTGCGCCGCCTGCTCCTGCGCCGCATAGTCGCTGGCCGCGGGATCGGCGAGCGCCCAGCCCTGGTCGACCAGCCACGCCGCGACGTCGAGGCCTTGCCGGCCGCCGAGATAGCAGATGGCGGTCGACGCCTCCGGGGCCGCGTCGTCCATTGTGTCGCACAGCACCCAGTGTCGCTCGAGGCGCTCGGCCAGCGCCCAGCTCGCATCCTGGCCGCAGCGCCAGGCGGCGCCATTGCGCTCGCAGATCTGGCTTTCGGCCGGTGCGGCGATGCCGTAAAGCCGGATCGGCCGGCCCCCGATGTCGATCGAACTGGCGTCGATCACGTGCGCCGGCCCGGTAATCTCGGCCGCGTGCGCGGCGGACGCCGTCGCGACGAGGGCAAGGACCAAGCAGGCGGCAAGACGGGCGATCATGGTCGTGGGCTCGACGGCGCTCCGGTGGCTAGCGATCGGGTCCCAACGATTGACATGGTCCGGCTTTGCGCCGGTGCAAGTCTCAATTTAAGATGCCGCTTCAACAGCGGCTCGCAACCAGAGGTCGCATGACGGGGGAAATGAATGAAGCGGTGTCTTGCCGGACTTGTCGGATGTGTGATTGCCATGCTGCTGGCCGCCCAGGGGCCGGCGGCGGCGCAGAGCGATGCGGAAAAAGTCGGCGCGATTGTCGAGGGCGCTTGGTACGGACAAGTCGAGGGGCTCGACCGTCCGGATCGTTACCTGGAGATCCTGGCCGTCGAGCCCGCCGCCGGCGGTTTCACGGCGACGGTGCTGTTCGGCTGGGCGGACGGACCGGTCAGCCCGGCACCGGCGCGCGTCACGCTGGAAAATGATTCGGTCAGCCTGGCGTTTACAGCGCGGACCGGGGCGTCGCTGCGGGTCCGCTTTGACGGAACGAGCGCGGCGCAAGGCACCTATCAAATGGGACGCCCGCCGGAGCGCAAGATCGCCTACAGGCGGCTGACCGAGCGCGCGGAGTTTGAGGCGCTGAATGGCGTGTGGAGCGCCACGCGCAACCAGCAGACCCGGATCTTCGACATCAAGCGGGTCGTTGGCAACGAAGACGGTGTCGTCATCGCCATCGGACAGTTCGGCATCGTCGAAGACCCGAGCTCGATCCGGCAGCTCGTCGCCACCGTCGACGGCGATCCCGGCCAGGCGCGCCTTCGCTGGCAAACCGGTGCCACCGCGGGCGATCTGCGTCGAACCAAGCCGGACGAGCTGTCCGGAACCTTCAGCGTCGCCGCGGCTCCCGGCGCCAAGGCGGCGGCCGATCCCATCGTCTTTCATCCGGCCTCCGCGGCCGCGGCCGGCAAAGTGGGCGGGGCCGTCATCGAGGTCGGCCGGCCGTTCCCCGACCTCCAGCTGGTGACGATCGGCGGAAAACGGGTCAGGCCGGCGGACTTCCGCGGCAAGACCGTGCTGGTCTCGTTCTTTCAGTCCTGGGATGTCTGGAGCCTCGACGAGCTCAAGGCGTTCCGCGTCGCCAAGGCCCGCTATGGCGACCGCATCGTCATCCTCACCGTGAACTACGGCATGTCGGGCTCGGATCGCGTGCCGCCGAAGCCCGGCGCCGACCGGTCCGGGATCGAAGCCTTCACTACGCCCGAACCGGTCGCGGTGAAGCGCCTGCCGTCCAACTGGGTCATCGATGCGAACGGCATCGTGATCGAGCGCATCAACTACATGCCGGCGCATACGCTCCTGGCGCTTCTCGACAAGATGGTGAAGTAGTCCGGGCGGTTACCGCCGCCGCTCGACCGCTGCAGCGGCCGTGACAAATACCGCGCCGGCTTGTGGTTTCCAGGTGTTAGACCTTACATAAGGAGTTTGACGCAAATCGTTGCGGCAACGGAGCGAATTTGCCACACTCCGGCCGAGGCTGCCCGTCCGGTCGGGGGAGCGGGTCAAACCAGACGGGTAGATTGAAGAGGAGCGAGATATGGGTTCGATGAGCATATGGCACTGGCTGATCCTGCTGGTGATCGTGCTGCTCCTGTTCGGCGCCGGTAAGGTTCCAAAGCTGATGGGCGACATGGCCAAGGGCATCAAGGCCTTTAAAGAAGGGATGAAGGAAGCGACGTCTGACGAGACGCCGAAGCCCAGCGACGCGTCGCCGGCCGCAGCCCAGGTGCCGCCGCCGGAGATCAAGAAAGACACGGCGAAAGTCTAAGGCTGGATCGCGGGCGGGTGCCCGTCTCAGGACTGCGGTTGCAATGTTCGATTTGAGCTGGAGCGAGATCCTCGTCATCGGCACGGCGGCGATCATTTTTATCGGCCCGAAGGAGCTTCCGGGCGCGCTGCGGGCGGCTGGCCAATGGGCGGCGAAGGCGCGGGCGATGGCGCGCGAGTTCCAGACCAGCGTCGACGACATGATCCGCGAGAGCGAGCTCGAGAAGATCAAGACCGAGGTCGACAAGATCAGCGGCGGCGGCCTGCAGCAGCACATCGAACGGACGATCGATCCCGAAGGCGACATCAACAAGGCGCTGAACGCGCCCACGTTCACGGAGCCGTCCGCGCCGCCGGCGCCGTCGTCCGCCGACGCGGCCCCGTCCGGACCGCCCCCCTCCGAACCGCCCCCCTCCGAACCGTTGTCGGGGCCCGTGCCGCCGGCGCCGCCGGTTGCGGCGGATGTCAGGCCGGCGGAGGCTTCGCCGTCGCCTGACGCGCCGCATAAGCCGACCTGAACGTCCGTGCCGGAAACAAACCTGTGAGCGCGCCCGACACCGTCGATCCGGTGGAAGACAACAAGATGCCGCTGATGGCGCATCTCATCGAGCTGCGCCAGCGCCTCATTTACTCGATCGCCGCCTTCCTCATCTGCTTCGCCGCCGCATACTATGTTTCGCAGCCGATCTTCAATTTCCTGGTCGAGCCGCTGCATAAGGTCTACGAGACCAAGCCCGACGCCCATCGCCTGATCTTCACCGCGCCGACCGAGGCGTTTTTCACCTACATGAAGGTGGCGTTTTTCACCGCCGCCTTCGTCTCCTTTCCGGTGATCGCGAGCCAGATCTGGCTGTTCGTCGCCCCCGGCTTGTACAAGCACGAGCGCTCGGCGTTCCTGCCGTTCCTGATCGCGACGCCGGTGATGTTCCTGCTCGGCTCGTCGCTGCTCTACTACCTCATCTTGCCAATGGCCCTGAAGTTCTTCGCCAGCTTCGAGGTGCCGGCGGGCGAGGGCGTGCTGCCGATCCAGCTCGAGGCGAAGATGAGCGAATATCTGTCGCTCGTCATGACTCTCGTGCTGGCCTTCGGCATCAGCTTCCAGCTGCCGGTGCTTCTGACGCTCCTGGTGAAGGTCGGCATCTTGTCGGCGGAAACCCTGTCGGCGAAGCGGCGATACGCCATTGTCGGGATCGTCGCGTTTGCCGGCGTGGTCACGCCGCCGGACGTGTTCAGCCAGCTTAGCCTGGCGATCCCGATGTACGTGCTCTACGAAAGCACGATCTGGATCGCCAAGCGCATCGAGAAGGAGCGCGCCAAGCGCGAGGCGGCGGAGGCCGCGGCGGAGCAAGCCGAGGAAGCGGCCAAACGGGCGGCGACGGCGGCGGCGGCGTCACCGGGCGCGGCCGGTGCGGCGACCCCGCCGGTCGATGAGACCGACTTCAACCAGACGCGTTGAGTCGGCCGCCGGCATACGCTCGACATAGCGCTACATACTTTTGCCCACTTGCGCGGCGCCCGTCGCGCCCGGATAACCCCGGTCCGCGGTATATCGGGGCGCCGCCGTCGTGTGCTGGACAGCGCGCTGAACGCCTTAATCTGGCAGTGAAGATGATCGATCCTGAGTTGTTCAAGAGCGCCGTTGTCCGACAGGCCTACGAATACTGGCTCGGCAAGTGCAGCGGCGACCGGCTGCCCCGTCGTGCCGATGTGAAGCCGGCCGAGATGCGGGGGATGCTGCCCTACGTGTTTCTGGTCGATGTCACCCACGCGCCGCTGGTCTTCCGGTACCGGCTGGTGGGAAGCCGGATCACCGACTGGGCGGAGCGGGAATATACCGGCCGGGCCGTCGACGAGCGGGACTATGGGCCGCACTGGCAGCGGGTCTTCGACATGTATGCGTCGGTCGTGGCCACCCGCGGGCCGCGGCGGGATATCTACACGGCACCGTGGGTGAGCCGCGAGTTCTATCATTACGAGCGGGTCGTGGCACCCCTGTCGAACGACGGAACGATCATCGACATGCTGTTCGGCGCACTTCACACGCTGCCGCCGGAGCAGGTTTAAAGGGCGGCGGTCAGGCGGCGGCGGAGCCGGAGGGCAGGCGGACCGTTCCCTCGCCGGTCACCCGGATCAGATGCAGGCCGCTGGCGGACCGCTTCGCCGTCTGCTTGGCGTCGGCGATCATGGCGCTGATGTCGTCCAGCGACATGGGCGAGCGGCCGGGCTGCAGCTCGAATGCGATCACGCTGACCCGCATCAGAGGGAACGTGCGCGTGCCGCCGTCGCGGTCGGTGGCGACCAGCCCGCCGGCCGCGCGGGACTCCGGATCGTAAAAGCTCTCGATATCGGCGCGGAACTTGTCGGCCACCATGCGCAGTTGAAGCCGGAACTGCTCGAACGGCATGTCGCGCGCGCCGGCAAAGAAATCGTCGCCGCCGATATGGCCGACGAAGCGCTGATCGCCGATCAGCTGCTTGCCGAGCATTTCCGAGAACAGGATCAGCGCGCGGTCGCCCTGGCGGAAGCCGAACTTGTCGTTGAACGGCTTGAAATTGTCGAAATCGAAATAGGCGAGGGCGTAGGGGGTGTCCACCTCGCCCAGCGCCCGGCTCACAAACTCGTAGATGCGGCGGTTGCCGGGGAGCCGGGTCAGCGGATTTTGATCGCGCGCCGCCGAGAGATTGCGTTCCGAGATGATGTTCAGCAGCGTGCGGCTGTCGAGGAACCCGGCGTATTTCATGTCGCGCAGCACGATCACGCCCTCGTCGCCCTGGTCCTGGACGTAGCTCTCCACCAGCCGCTCGATCGGCGAGTGGATGTCGACCACGGGGCAGCGCGACAGCACCGTCATCACCGATTTCCGGTACGATGCGTTGGACAAAAGATCGCGCCCGTAGGGATTGTAGAGATAGCCTTTCACGTCCTGCTCGCGAATGAGGCCCACCGGCCGCTGATCGGAATCGAGGACGATGATGAAGGTCCGGCTCGGGTTGCGCCCCAGGATCGCCAGCGCCTCCGACAGCGAGGCGCTGGCGGAGATGGTGGGTGCCACGATCAGATGGGCGGCGATCTGGTCGGGTGCGGCTTCGCGGGTGCGGCGGTCGCGCCCGACCAGGTTCTCGACGATGGCGTAGCGGTCGAGCAGCTCGGCGGTCTCGACCGTCGGCCGCTGGATCAGATAGCCCTGGAGAAGGTCGCACCCGAGCTCGCGGCAGACCGCGAACTCGGCCTCGGTCTCCACACCCTCGGCGACCACGAAGCGGCCGAGCAGGTGGGCGAGCTTGACCATGGTCTCCGCCAGGACCCGCTTTTGCCGGTCGCGCTCGATCCCGGCGATGAAGAAGCGGTCGATCTTCACGAAGTCGGAGGGACAGCTGTAGAGGAGCTCGAGGCCCGAGAAGCCGCGGCCGAAATCGTCGATGGCGAGGCGGAAGCCGTCGCGGCCGAGCTCGCCCGGAATGTCCCCAATCCAGGCTTGGCCGTTGAGGCTGTGCCGCTCGGAGATTTCCAGACACAGCGATGCGGCGGACAGTCCGAATTTCGCCAGCGCCTGCATGGCGCTGGCCCGGTGGTTCGGGTCGACCAAGGCGCCGCGGTTATCGGCATTGCAGAACAGCTTGATGTTGCGGTGGTGCGCGAGCGTGACGAATTTCTCGATCGCCCGCCCCCATAAGGCCGTCTCGACCAGTGGCAGGACGCCATCGGCATAGGCCGTGTCGAACACGGCTTGGATGGAGTCAAATCCGGCGGCTTGCGTGTTCCGCAGCAGCGCTTCGTAGCCGTAGCAGAGCCCCGTGTGCACGTTGACGATGGGCTGGAACGCATGATCGAGCTTGACGATCCGCGTCGTCCATGTGCTCGGCAGCGCGCTGTTCTGCGCGTCGACATTGTCCGCGTTGGGCATGGCTGATCGTGAGGTTAGTGGCCGTGTAGGAGTGGATCAGGCTAGCGAACGCGTGTGACCGCTCTGTTACATCGCACCGACAAAGAACTGAATGATTTGAGAAAACTTCGCGGCATATGCTACAGCTCGGGCAACAAAGCACGGTTACAGGGAGAAAACGTATGCGCGGCGTTCGGCGCGGCCTGCTGGTCGTTGCGTTTACCATGGTCGCCGCGGGTGCGGCAGCGCAAACCAGTTATCCAACCCGGCCGGTCAGGGTGCTGATCGGTTTCCCGCCAGGGACCGCGGCCGACGTGACCGGCCGTCTGGTCAGCCAGAAATTGAGCCAGACATTCGGCCAGCAGTTCGTCGTCGAGAACCGGCCGGGTGCGTCGAGCACGATCGCCGCCGAGATGGTCGTGCGGGCGCCGAAGGACGGCTACACGCTGCTTCTCGGCTCGGTCGCGAACACCATCAACGCGACGATGCTGAAGGATCTCAGCTACAGCTTCGAGAACGACCTGGCGCCGGTGGCACTCGTCACGACGGCGCCGAACATCCTGGTCGTGCATCCGTCGCTGCCCGTGCACACGGTGCAGGAGCTCATCGCCTATGCGAAGCCGCGGCCGGGCGAAATCTTCTACGCGTCCAGCGGCAACGGCACGTCGCCGCATCTCTCGGGCGAGCTGTTCAACCTGATGGCCGGCGTCAAGCTCGCCCATGTTCCCTACAAGGGAAGTTCGGACGCGGTCACCGACCTCCTGGCGGGCCGCGTCACGGTGACGTTCTCTCCGGTGTCCACCGTTCTCCCGCACATCGCCTCGGGAAAGCTGCGGGCACTTGCCACCACCGGCAGCGACCGGGCCGCCGCGATGCCCGAGTTGCCGACCGTGGCCGAATCCGGGTTGCCGGGCTACGAGACCTCCCTGTGGTTCGGCGTGCTGGCGCCGGCCTCGACGCCGCGCGACGTCGTCGAACGGCTGGCGGCCGCGATCGATCAGGCCCTCGCGTCCCCCGACATGGGCGCGCAGCTGGCTGCGCAAGGCATGACCCCGGCGTTCCGGGATCCGCAGGCATTCGCGGCGTTGATCCACCGCGACACCGAGAAGTGGGCTAAGGTCGTGGTGGCGTCCGGCGCCAAGCTGGATTGAACCGCTGCCGGCCGCCGAGGGAGGAACGATGACTCACACGGTCCGCCGCGCCGGCAGGGCGGCGCTGATCTTATTCGCGCTCGCGATGGTTGGAGCGCCGGCGGTGCTGGCCGAGACGGATTATCCGGCGAAGCCGATCAAAGTGATTGTCGGGTTCCCCGCCGGCAGTGTCGCCGACGTCGTGGCCCGCCAGGTCGGCCAAAAAATCGGCCAGGATTTCGGCTGGCAGTGGATCGTGGACGACCGGCCGGGTGCCGCCGGCAATATCGCCGCCGAGCTGGTCGTGCGCGCGCCGAAGGACGGCTACACGCTGATGATGGCGACGATCGCCAACACCATCAACGCCACCGTCTATCGGAACCTGTCATTCGATTTCGCCGCCGATCTGGTGCCGGTCATGCTGATCGGCAGCGTGCCGAACGTGCTCGCGGTCAATCCGGCGCTGCCGGTGAACAGCGTTCAGGACCTGATCACGCTGGCGAAGGCGAAGCCCGGCGAGATATTCTATGCATCCTCGGGCAACGGCACAGCGGCGCATCTGTCGGGCGAGCTGTTCAACCTCATGGCCGGCGTCAAGCTCGCCCATGTTCCGTACAAGGGCAGCCCGGAGGTGATGAACGACTTGCTGGCCGGCCGCGTGATGGTGACCTTCACGCCGGCCTCGGCGGTCTGGTCGCATCGCCAGGCCGGTACCGTGCGCGTCCTCGCCTCGACGGGGCCGCAGCGCACCGTGGTGGCGCCCGACCTGCCGACGATCGCCGAATCTGGTCTCCCCGGGTTCGACACCTCTATCTGGGTCGGCCTGCTGGCGCCGTCCGGCACCCCACCCGAGATCGTCGAGCGCCTCGCCAAGGCGGTCGGAGCGGTACTCGCGACCCCGGAGATCAAGGAGCAGTTCGCGCGCCAGGGCATGGACGAGATCGGACTGGGGCTGCGCGCGTTCAAGGACTTCATCCGCCAGGACATCGAGAAATGGGCCAAGGTCGTCAAGGTCGCCGGGGTCCGGGTCGATTGAGGCGGGGCGGCGAACGCAAGGCCGGTCACGCCCTATGCCGTACCGCGGTTGACTAACTGGCCGGCTGGTGGCAAGCCGTAGCGTCATTGTTACGCTTGACTAGCGCCGCGCCGCAGGCGAGGAAGTAGCGTCGGACCGCCGGCACGCGCTGGGTTGACGGACCGAATTGAACCATTCAGGAGGATAAGAAATATGCCCGTCGTCACGCTGAAGCACATCACCGCGGGTCTCGCGGAAGATAAGGAGCTGCCGAAGAAGCAGGTGCAGGAGCTCCTCGAGGGCTTTGTCGACGCGCTGACCAAGAACCTCAAGAAGGGTGAAAAGATCCGCATCCCGGGTTTAGGGATTTTCGTCATCGCCAAGCGGGCCGCGCGCATGGGCCGCAATCCGGCGACGGGCGAGCCGATCAAGATCAAGGCCAGCAAGAAAGTTCGCTTCCGGCCGTCCAAGGAACTCAAAGAGTCGGTCTGATCCAAGCGGGCGGTTCCGCCCCGCGGCCCTGCCAGAGACGCAACAACGGAAAGGTCGTGCTGTCGGCGCCCGCGCCGCGCTGTGCGACCTTTTCCAATGCCGTCTCGTCCTCTCTGATTCCCGCCGCGCTGACGATCCGCCGCCAATTCTCCACACCGTTGCGGATGTGCTGCGGCAGGTCCACCGGGGTGCTGGCGATCGGCTCGATGCCGTGCGCCACGAGGGCCTCGCGCAAGTCGGGCGTGCCCACGGCTTTGATCAGGTCGGATTGAGCCGGCGCCCGATTCCGGCCGCGTTGCAGCGGGGATCGCCGGACCGAATGGTGCGGCGGCGACGTGATAAGCTTCCGTCCCTCGCCATGACGCTGAGCACTCGCCATTTCCTGGTGAACGACGACGAAGTGCGGCCGCTGACCCAGACCGTCAACGAGCGGCTTCGTCGCGGCGAGATGCGTCTGCCCCAATACGCCGGGCGCGAGCTTCATATCGTCGATGTGACGGTCGAGATCGAAAATCGCGTGCCGAAGAAACTCCGCAACATCGAATCCGCCACCGTGTCGCTCGACGAGCATGGCACGGTCAGGTCGCGGCTGCTGGACGACCTCAAGGCATCGCTGGCGACCGCGCGCGGCAAGACGTCGGCGCGGTGGGCGCGATGGTCGCCGTCGAAAGCGCAGATCGACCGCATTACGGCGCTGGCCCTGGGCCGGAGCAAGTCGCGGCTGCGCCCGCCGCGGCCGCCTCAATCCGCGCGGCCGCGGCGCCGCCGCTGACGTCGCGGGCCGGGCGGCCCGCGCTCGAGGTGGATTGCGAGCCTCGGATCGTCACGCTAGTCTCGCGCCCGGGTCGCGATTCGCCGATGCCGAGTCTTCAATACGCTACTTCATCGGAATCGAGTTATCGTGAGCAACCTGGATCTTGCGGGCCGTCGCATTCTTGTCGTCGAAGACGAGCCGACGGTTGCGGCGCTGATCGAAGCGATTTTGAAAGACGCGGGATGTGACGTCGTCGGGCCGGCCGCGCGGCTGGCGCAGGCGATGCAGACGGCGTCGACGGAAGCGAAGCTCGATGGCGCGGTGCTCGATATCAAGCTGGGCGGCGAAGTCGTGGCGCCGCTGGCCGACCACCTGAACGACCGCGGCGTGCCCTTCGTCTTCTTGACCGGCTATGGCTGGCATTTGCTGCCGGAGCGGTTCCACAGCCGGCCCTTGATCACCAAGCCGTGCCGGCGCGAGATCCTGCTGTCCACGCTGAGCCAGGCGATCGGCGCAAAATAAGCCGCGCATGGGCCCCTCCCTCTCCCGCGCTAGCGGGAGAGGGAGGGGCCCGCGCTTAAGCGCGGGAGCAACTGTGTCTATCAGACCTTGGCAAATTTCCACGGCTGGTGGTCTCTGACCATGGCGTTGAGGGTGACGAGCATTTTGCGCATCAGGGCGACG